>Ga0209444_10000181_pt1 | contig 34349 bp, 29 predicted proteins | sample LauGreFaBDMM15DN_2_FD_188215 | JGI IMG/M metagenome (GOLD analysis project Ga0209444, IMG submission 188215) | Freshwater lake microbial communities from Lake Michigan, USA - Fa13.BD.MM15.DN (SPAdes) (version 2) | ecosystem: Environmental > Aquatic > Freshwater > Lake | place: Lake Michigan... | reverse complement strand
TGTAGCCCGTAGGGGAATCGAACCCCTCATTCCTCCGTGAAAGGGAGGCGTCTTAACCGATTGACCAACGGGCCTTTTTCGTTTTAGGAGTGCAAAGATAAGTTCTTATGCAATTATGACAAAAAAAAATGAATAGTTCTTACATTTGCATCTCAAATAAGTCAAAAGCAACCAACATGAGCACAGTAAAAGTAGCAATCAACGGATTTGGAAGGATAGGTCGCCTTGTTTACCGCCAGATATTCAACATGGAAGGCATTGATATTGTTGCCATCAACGATCTTACCAGCCCCAAGGTTTTGGCCCATCTCCTTAAATATGATACTGCCCAAGGACGCTTTGAGCAAGATGTTCAATCAACAGACAATTCAATCATTGTAAACGGTCATGAGGTAAAAATATATGCACAAAGGGACCCAGCCCAAATTCCGTGGGCATCCCATGAAGTGGATGTGGTTTTGGAATGTACCGGCTTCTTCACCGACAAGGAAAAGGCTGCTGCACACATTACAGCAGGAGCAAAAAAAGTTGTCATCTCTGCTCCTGCCACAGGAGATTTGAAGACCATCGTCTTCAATACCAACCATGAAATCCTGGATGGCTCTGAAACCATCATCAGCTGTGCATCTTGCACCACCAACTGCCTGGCGCCCATGGCCAAGGTTTTGGAAGAGCAATTCGTTATCCTTACTGGACTTATGACCACGGTTCATGCCTATACCAATGACCAGAATACACAGGATTCTCCTCATCCAAAGAATGACCTCCGCAGGGCCCGTGCCGCAGCACAGAACATTGTCCCCAATACCACAGGTGCCGCAAAAGCCATCGGCCTTGTGCTTCCTTCGCTGAAAGGAAAGCTTGACGGTACTGCACAGCGTGTTCCTACCCTTACTGGCTCATTGACGGAGTTGACTGTACTGTTGGCAAAAAAGACCACCACAGAAGAAGTAAATGCTGCCATGAAAGCTGCTTCAAACGAAAGCTTTGGTTACACAGAAGATGAAATCGTTTCCAGTGATGTTGTTGGTATTCGCTTTGGTTCATTGTTTGATGCCACACAGACCAAGGTACAAACCGTTGGAGACCACCAACTGGTAAGAACAGTAAGTTGGTATGATAATGAAATGAGCTATGTTAGTCAGCTTGTCCGTACCGTTCATTATTTTGCACAATTGATATCCAAGTAATTCAATCCGATCTTACAACCCGGCAGTACATCCTGTCGGGTTTCTTTTTAAAATAGCTTCCTCATGAGCAAATTCAGCCAATTCAATTTTAGGGATAAAAAAGCCCTGGTTCGTGTTGACTTCAATGTTCCCCTCAATGAAAACTTTCAGATTACGGATGATACCCGCATGCGCGCTGCCATCCCTACCATTCAAAAAGTATTGCAGGATGGAGGATCTGTAATTCTAATGAGCCATTTTGGAAGACCAAAAGATGGTCCAGAAAAAAAATACTCGCTGATCCATCTTGTACCCCATTTGCAAAAACTACTTGGAGACGAACCTGAAGTATTTTTTTCAGCGGATTGCATAGGAGAAGCTGCTGCACATGCAGCGGCCTTGCTACAGAAAGGTGATGTATTGTTGATGGAGAACCTCCGCTTCCACAAGGAAGAGGAAAAAGGTGACATGGGATTTGCAGAACAATTGAGCACATTGGGCGATGTATACATCAATGATGCATTCGGCACCGCACACAGGGCCCATGCTTCTACTGCGATTGTTGCTGACTTTTTTGATGCAGATAAGAAAATGTTTGGCCTGCTCATGGAAGGCGAGGTGTCGAGTGCCGAGAAAGTATTATTGCAGTCTGAAAAGCCCTTCACTGCCATCATTGGTGGTGCCAAGGTATCTGACAAGATTCTGATCATCGAAAATTTGCTTGAAAAAGCAACTGATATCATCATTGGTGGAGGAATGGCCTATACTTTCTGGAAAGCACAGGGAAAGGACATTGGAAATTCCCTTTGTGAGGATGACCGCCTGGGCCTTGCCTCATCCCTTCTTGAAATGGCCAAGGCCAAAGGGGTGAATATTCATTTGCCGATTGACAGCACCATTGCAGACAAATTTGCTGCAGATGCCAACACTTCTAACTGCAACAGCGGTGAAATTCCTGCAGGTTGGATGGGGCTGGACATTGGTATACAGGCCAGGATAGATTTCAGCGAAGTGATCCTGCGCAGCAAGACCATCTTGTGGAATGGCCCCATGGGCGTCTTTGAAATGGAGAAATTCCAGGCCGGCACCAAAACAATAGCTGAGGCAGTGGCTGCAGCCACCCAAAAAGGAGCATTCTCCCTGGTGGGCGGTGGAGACAGCGTTGCAGCAGTCAACCAATTCGGTTTCAATGACAAGGTGAGCTATGTTTCAACCGGAGGCGGTGCCATGCTGGAGTTCTTTGAAGGAAAAGAGTTGCCCGGCATCGCAGCCATCAATAAATAATCTTTTAACAGATATTGGCTACATTCGATGCAACCTTTTGTCCAATTCCGCTATCTTTAAGCATTAACCTAATCAAATATAAAAATGAGCACGCGTAACATTGTTCTTATCGTAATCGGAGGCCTTATTCTTTTGCTGGGTGGTTGTGGCTGCAGTGGCTACAATGGACTAGTTCAGACAGACCAGAATGTAAAAGGCAAGTGGGCTAATGTTGAAAGTGATTATCAAAGAAGGTCAGACCTGATTCCCAACCTGGTGAATACCGTAAAAGGAGCAGCAGACTTTGAGAAAACTACCCTTGAAGCTGTTGTCAATGCAAGGGCACAAGCTACCCAAACCAAGATTGACGTAACCAACCTCAGCCCAGAAAAAATTGCCGAATTCCAGAAGGCCCAAAGCCAGCTAAGTGGCGCCATCGGAAGGTTGTTGGTCACCATGGAAAAATATCCTGAACTCAAGGCCACAGATGCTTTCAGGGATCTTCAGTCACAACTGGAGGGCACAGAAAACCGCATCAAAGTTTCCAGGAATGATTTCAACGGTGCAGTGCAGGAGTACAATACCGGCGTGAAGAAATTCCCCATGGTCTTGTTCAGCGGGATTTTCGGATTCAAGGAAAAAGGATTCTTTGCTGCAGAAGCAGGTGCAGAAAAAGCACCTACTGTTGACTTTACTAAATAATTATTGTGAATCTGTTGAACATATTTGCAAGCAAACAAAAAACTTATTTCTCCAAGGAAGAAGAGGAACGGATGGTGGAAGCCATCCGTTCTGCTGAAAAACAAACCAGCGGAGAAGTAAGGCTATATGTTGAAAGCCATTGTAAGATGGTTGACCCGTTGGACAGGGCCAAAGAGCTGTTCATTCAGCTGGAGATGACAAAGACCATAGACAGGAATGCTGTCCTCCTTTACTTTGCCATAGAAGACAGGCAATTGGCCATTTTAGGCGATGAAGGAATCCACCAAAGACTTGGACAAGACTTCTGGAACAATGAAATAAAAACTATCGTTGCAGACTTCAAACAGCATCAAATTGTAAATGGCATTTGTCATATGATTGCAGATGTTGGCGCAGCGTTGAAAAGCAATTTCCCTTATACCAGTGATGATAAAAACGAGCTGTCCGATGGGATAGTGTTTGGCAAATGATAAAAAGACTTCTCCTCTTCACCCTTATAATTGCTTCTGTTACTGCCAATGCGCAGATTGAAAAGGAGCTTCCGGCCAAACCTGTACCACAGAAATTGGTTGTTGATTACACCAATACCCTTGCTCCAGACCAAAAAGAGGCCCTGGAACGAAAATTAGTAGCCTTTGACGACTCAACCTCCACGCAGATTGCTGTTGTTTTGGTTGAAACAACGGGCGACAGGGACATTGCAGACTATGCAGTAGCATTGGGCAGGACCTGGGGAATTGGGAACAAGGAATTCAACAATGGGATCTTGTTGCTGGTAGCCAAGAATGACAGAAAGATCTGGATCGCAACCGGCTACGGGCTGGAGGGTGCATTGCCCGATATCCTCTCAAAGCGAATCATCGAAAACGAAATAAAACCCAATTTCAAGGGCAGCGATTTTTACCGGGGCCTGGATGAAGGCACCGATGCCATCATTGCAGCAACCAAAGGAGAATACAATGCTCCTGAGAATTATGGCAGGAGAAAAGGAAGTGGTAAACGAAGTATTCCTGGTGCATTTATCATCCTCGCTGTGCTCATCATACTCAGCATTTTCCGCAGGCGCGGTGGCGGTGGTGGTGCAGCCGGACTCCTCTTCTTCCCCATGGGCAGCAGCAGTTTTGGCGGCGGCGGCAGTAGCAGTGGTGGTGGATTTGGCGGATTTGGCGGAGGCAGTTTTGGCGGTGGCGGAGCCGGTGGAAGCTGGTAAAAGCAACCCTTTACTTCAACAAACAATATCGATTATCCCAAACCCAACTCCTGGTGTAATTCAGGAATTTCAATACCAGTAAAGCTCCAATCTCTGCATGAATTTCATGTACCACACCATAAATATTGACTTCTTTTCTTCCGGAATCAAGGGTAAGCAAGTGCTTTGACCTTTAACACATCTGGCAGCGCCATGGAATGAAATTTTCATTTCCTAATCTACGCAAGGTTACGATCAGGTCAATTCATTGATCAAAAAGAAAAGCAATCCCTGTGTAAATGCAATTTATTGAATGGTCAATTTAAACATGGAGTCATTGCCCAGAAACCCTTCCAATTCATCGCCAACAACACATTCCCCAACCCCAGCGGGTGTTCCGGTAAAAATTACATCCCCAATGTTCAGGGAAAAATAGTTGGATACATGTGCAATGATCTTATCAAAATTGTGGATCATGTCTTTGGTATGCCCAGTTTGAACCAGTTCCCCATTTTTTTTCATGGAAAAATGAACATTATTTTTATCAAAACTGGCAGGAATTGGAGCCCATTTCCCCAGCACAGCTGAATTGTCCCATGCTTTGGCTTTTTCCCAGGGAAGGCCTTTTTTCTTTAATTCGGCCTGTATATCCCGGGCCGTGAAATCGATCCCTACTGAAATGGCATCATAATATTCGCTGGCTGTCCTTTCCTGAAGGTATTTCCCATTCTTGCAAATGCGGAGCACCACCTCACATTCATAATGCAATTCATTGGTGAATTCCGGATAATAAAACGGACTATTGGTCTGCAACAAAGCACTTTTGGGCTTCATGAAAATAACCGGCTCATCCGGCACTTCATTGCCCAGTTCCTTGGCATGCTCAGCATAATTGCGCCCGATGCATAAAAATTTCATGTCTTCACTATTTAGGTAAGGTTGATAATCAGGATTTTTCATTGGAAGTGGATATATTACGCTGTCGCAAAGATAAAAGCTTTGGACAAATTCAAAATTCAAGATGATTGACCGCGGCCATTGTCCTCTCAAGCCCGGTCAACACAAATTCTTCAATGGCCTGGGAGGATCTCTCCAGTTTTAGCGAAACCAGGATTTGCTCTTTCTTGTCCCATTTTCCCAGCACATGCTCTACCTGTCGACCCGTTGGAAAATCATTCCCTATGCCAAACCGCAATCTGGCGTATTGGGCTGTCTCCATCATTTCCTGGATGCTTTTGAGCCCATTATGACCCCCATCGCTGCCTGAAGGCTTGATTTTGAGTTTATTGAGCGGGACAGACAACTCATCCACCAATACAAACATTCTGCTGATGTCTATATTTTCCTTTTCCAACCAGTATTTGACGGCTTTCCCACTCAAATTCATATACGTAGTGGGCTTGATACAGATAATTTTTTTTCCTTTCAGGCTGATTTCTGTCTTAAAGGCCAACCGGTCCATGGAAAATACCCCCTTGTGTTTGGCCACAAAATGGTCGAGGATGTCAAATCCAATATTGTGTCGGGTATGTTCATACTCGAATCCAATATTCCCAAGACCAACAATTAAATATTTATCCATAAAAAAAGCCCCAAGATAGAATCAAGGGGCTGTAAAGTAACACTTTTAGGCTTATTTTTTTCCTTTTGCAGGAGTAGCCGCTTCTTCTTGCTTCAACTGACGCGTCATGGTCACTGATGCAATCGGAATACGGGGAGAGTTCATGATCTCCAGGTTTTCAGCAGGAATATCCTGAACACGGATGTTTGCATTGAGTTCCAGGTTGGTAAGATCAACCTCGATGTTCTCCTTAAGGTACTTGGGATAGGTTTTGATTTTTACAGCCTTAAGCCTGATCTCAAGCTTTCCACCCGCCTTTACACCAGCAGCAGTACCGGTAAATTTCAAGGGAATGGTTGCACTAACCTTCTTGCCTTCTACAAGCTCAAGCAGGTCAAGATGTGCGAGTTTGTCTGATACCTTGTTGAATTGCAAGTCTTTCAAAATGCAGGTGTAAGATTTGCCATCAACCTTCATTTCCACGAGCTGGAAATCTGGTGTGTAGATGAATGGCTTCAGGGCAAGTGATTTGACTGAAAAGTTAACCTCTTGTGCACCCCCGTAAATTACACCAGGTACCAGGTCTTGAGAGCGCAACCGGCGGGTGGCTGTTTTGCCAGTTTCGGTCCTCAATTGTCCTTCGATTGTAATCGTCTTCATTGTATTGTGTTTAAAAAATGACTGCGTTGTGAGCCTTATTTATTCCTCAGCTGTGAATGAATAAATAAGTTGGTTATGCTCTTGTTTTCATAGGCGTTCTTGATGGCAGATGCAAACAAGGATGAAACACTCAATACTTTTAACTTGGATGATGTTCCACGCAAAGGTATTGTATCACAGACCACGAGCTCTTCCAGCACACTGCTATCAATATTGGCATAGGCATTACCGCTCAACACTGGGTGTGTACACAAGGCTCTCACACTTCTTGCCCCCTTGTCTTTCAACAACTTGGCCGCTTTGGTAAGCGTTCCGGCCGTGTCACAGATATCGTCAATCAAGACCACATCCCTGTTCGCCACTTCCCCTATCACCACCATGCTTGCTATCTCATTTGCACGCTTTCTGTGCTTGTCACAGATGACCATTTCGACGTTGAAATAGCTTGCCATCTCACGAATCCTGTTGGCACTTCCAACGTCGGGGGCGGCGAAGGTAAGGTTTTCAAGCTGAAGATCACGTATATAAGGTATAAAAATTGCTGAGCTGTCGAGGTGATCAACCGGGATATCGAAGTACCCCTGTATCTGTGGCGCATGTAAATCCATGGTAATGACCCGGTCGGCTCCGGCTGCCGTGAGGATGTTGGCAACCAGTTTTGACCCAATGGCCACCCTTGGTTTATCCTTGCGGTCCTGCCTTGCATACCCATAATATGGCATAACGGCGATGATCTTATACGCAGAAGCACGCTTCGCTGCATCGATCATTAACAGCAATTCCAGGAGATTATCCCCCGGTGCAAACGTGCTTTGCACGAGGAAAACATAATCACCTCGTATACTTTCGAGGAAAATTGGCTGGATTTCGCCGTCGCTGAACTTCTGGATGCTGATTTTACCAAGCGTGCCGCCATTGGCAGCTGCGATCTTTTCGGCCAGGTATTCAGAACTTGTTCCGGAAAAAATTTTACAAGATGGTCCAACACGTTGCATAAATAAAATTATAACGCGAATATAACAAAATGATTACAGCCTTTGGGCTATGATAAAGAGATGTTAGAGGATTGTGGAAAATGATAAAAAATAAAAAATGAAACAAATCAAACATTGGCCCAGTGAAGACCGACCAAGAGAGAAATTAAGGAACAAAGGAGCATCACACTTGACGGAAACTGAATTGCTGACCATCCTGATCCAGAACGGCACGAAAGAAAAATCTGCCATGGAGCTGGCACAGGAACTGGTTGATAGGAGTGGCAACAGGCTTGCCGACCTGGCCAGAATGTCAACCCGGGAACTGATGAAAACCAAGGGAATCGGCATGGCGAAAGCGGTAGCCATTCAGGCCGCAATGGAGTTGGGAAGGAGACGAATGGGTGCTGAAAACCTGAAATCAACAGTTGTCACAGGCAGTGCATCCGTAGCAAAGTACCTTCAGGCAAAGCTGATGGATCTTCCGCACGAGGTATTTGCCGTTCTTTTTTTAAACAGGGCGAATAGGATCAGGCATTTTGAAATCATCAGTTCTGGCGGAATGACGGGCACCGTTGCAGACCCCAGGATTATCCTGAAAAAAGCCCTGGAAGAAGATGCTGTAAGCATCATCCTTTGCCACAACCACCCTTCTGGTAACCTCAGGCCTTCGAGGGCAGATGAGGAACTGACCAGCAAGATCCGGCATGCCGCCAGGTATTTTGACATCCAGGTACTGGATCATATCATTGTGAGCACGGATGGGTATTATAGCTTTGCGGATGAAGGGGCGTTGTGAGTTGAGGGATGATTTGGAATGTTGTTGTAACTTGTGGAACAATTCAACAGCCTTTACCTAAACCCATCACCGCATATGTATTCCGAAAATATTTCAGCACAAATCTTCATCGACAACAGAAAACGTTTTGTTGCGCAGATGGAGAAAAACAGCATCGCTATTTTCAACAGCAATGATGAGATTCCCAGCAATGGAGATGCGTTGTATCCATTCATACAGAATACAGACCTCTACTGGCTTACAGGCATCAAGCAGGAAGACACCATGCTGATTCTTTTCCCTGGGAATCCTGACAAAAAATACAGGGAAGTGCTGGTGCTGGTAAGGCCGAATGAACTGAAGGAAAAATGGGATGGAAAAAGGCACCGTGCACCTGAGGCAACTGCTCTTTCCGGCATTCAAACCATCGTTTGGCTAGACAGCCTGGATGGTCTGCTCCAGCCCATGATTCACCTGGCAGACCATGTCTACCTGAATACCAACGAAAATGATAGAAAGGCCAGTCTGCTGGCTGTACGCGACTACCGATTTGCACAGGAAATGCGCAACCGTTATCCCCTGCACAACTTCAAAAGGGCCGCGAAAATCATGCGCGACCTGAGGGCCATCAAATCACCCCTTGAAGTGGCAGTGCTGCAGCAGGCCATCGACATCACAGAAAAAACATTCAGGAGGCTGCTGAAATTCATCAAGCCCGGCGTTTGGGAAAACCAGATCGAGGCCGAAATTTACCACGAGTTCTTGTCCAACCGTTCTACAGGACCAGCCTATACGTCCATCCTTGCCAGCGGCGACAGGGCGCGTACCCTTCATTATATTGCCAACAACCAGCAATGCATGGATGGAGAATTGGTATTGATGGATTTTGGCGCAGCGTATGGCGGATATTGCGCTGACCTTACCAGGACGGTGCCTGTGAATGGGAAATTTACTAAAAGGCAAAAAGAGGTGTACAATGCCTGCCTGCATTTGCATAATTATGCCAAAAGCCTTTTGAAACCAGGCATCACCATTTTAAAATACACGGACATGGTTGGTGATGAGGCCAGCAAGACTTTCCTGAAAATTGGCCTGATCAGCAAGGCTGATGTCAAAAACGAAACCCCAGACAACCGTGCGTACAGAAAATACCTTTACCATGGCATTTCACATCATTTGGGCATTGATGTTCATGATCTGGGTACCAAAACAGAACCCATCAAGGCTGGCATGGTGTTTACCGTTGAACCAGGCATCTACATTGAGGAAGAGCAGATGGGCGTGAGGATTGAAAATAATGTATGGATCACCAAAACAGGTAACAAAGACCTCTTCAAAAATATCCCCATCAAGGCTGAGGAAATTGAAAGTTTGATGAAAGGAAAATAAAAAAATCAAGCACCCTTTCAGTCCAACCTTTACCAACCCAACAACCAGCATGAAACAAATCCCCAATATTTTCACCCTGCTGAACCTCGTTGCAGGGTTCATTGCCATCATTCTCACCTTACAGACGGGGGAAACCATCCTCAACCTGCAAGGTGGGGAATGGAAAATATACCTGCCTGAGAAAATCTGGTGGGCCTCCATTTTTTTAGGGCTGGCTGCAGTGATTGACTTTCTGGATGGTTTTGTTGCAAGGCTTTTCAAGGCCACTTCGGAAATGGGAAAACAACTGGACTCGCTGGCAGATCTGGTTTCTTTTGGTGTGGCGCCAGGCCTGATCCTTTTTCAATTGTTGCGCATCTCATTTGCTCAACAACCTGATGGACTGGAAACACCCGTTTACTGGCTGATGCCTTGCATCCTCTTTCCCATGGCTGCCGCCTGGAGACTGGCAAGGTTCAACCTTGACACCACGCAGAGAAACCATTTCGAAGGCCTTCCAACACCGGCGGCTGGATTATTGGTGGCTTCATTTCCACTGTTGCTCTTGTACAACCCGTTGGGCATCCAACCCGTATTGCTCAACCAATGGGTGCTCTATACGATTTGCCTGGTCATTCCCTGGTTGATGGTGTCAAAGCTGACCTTACTCAACCTGAAATTCAAATCCTTTTCCTTCACTGACAACAAATCAAGGTATATCCTTTTGGCCGTTTCAGCTGTATGCATCGCCTTGTTGGGATGGCTTTCCATTCCTGCCATTTTCATCACCTATATTCTAGTATCTTTGCTTTTCAAAAATCAGATCAAATGACCTATACTGTTGCGATCAATGTAATGCCCCTGAAAGACCTGCTGGATCCTCAAGGAAAAGCTGTTTTGGGTGGCTTGCACAATCTCGGATTGAATAATGTACAAGATGTGAGAATTGGGAAAAGGATCACTTTGCAGCTAGAGGCAGCAGACGAGGCTTCTGCAATCCAACTTGCTGAGGAAGCGGCTACAAAACTCCTGGCCAACCAGGTGATGGAGCATTTTGAGATCAGCATTCTTTAGGCGACTGTTTACGCCGCACCACAATAAAAGACCCTTATGCTGTATATCGTTCCCACTCCGATAGGCAATCTTGCAGACATGACCTATCGGGCAGTTACTGTGCTGAATGAGGTGGACACGATTCTTGCAGAAGACACCCGCACTTCAGGTGTTTTGCTCAAACACTATGGCATCAGCAAGGGAATGCTCCCCTATCATCAACACAATGAGCACAAGATCACACAAAGGCTTGTAGACGAAATGCTGGCAGGCAAAACCATGGCCTTGCTCACCGATGCAGGAACTCCGGGCATTTCAGACCCTGCCTTCTACATTGTGAGAGAATGCATACAAAACAAGATCAGGGTTGAATGCCTTCCTGGCGCTACCGCTTTTGTACCGGCATTGGTGAACAGCGGACTTCCGACAGATAGTTTTTGTTTTGAGGGATTTCTGCCACTAAAAAAAGGACGCCATACCCTGCTTACTGCATTGGCCAATGAAACAAGGACAATTGTGCTTTATGAATCTCCGGTCAGGCTTGTTAAATCGCTGAAGCAATTGGGAGAATATTTTGGGGAAGACCGCCAATGCTCAGTGTCAAGAGAGCTCAGTAAAAAATTTGAAGAAAACTTCAGGGGCAATATCAAGGAAGTTCATGACCATTTCGAAGCGAAAGGAGTAAGGGGCGAAATTGTGATTGTGATTGCAGGCAAGCCAGCTTCTAAAAAGTCAAAAAAATCAAGCACACAGGATCCTGAACCTGAAGAGTGGATGGACGAATCTAATGAAGCCTAGCAGGTCTTCATCTACAGTTACTTCGATGTCATAAACTTCCACACCACATCCTCCTTATAGGAAAAAACCTTGTCTGTGGATCTCCGAATCATGTTTCCTTTCAGTTCTCCTTTTTCATTTTTTGTTACAACCAATTGTGTTTTAGAATGCATCCCTTTTTCATAGTCAAAAGAAACGCCATCATCATCATAGAGTTCAATGCTGGCAGGCATCTTGCCATAGTGCCTGATTTCCAAAGCCAATTTTTCACCTTGAGCAGGAGCATGAAAATGAGGCGGCACCATGGGTATGATTCCTCCATCACGAACAAACAAAGGAATTTTTTCAAGTGATGCTGTGATCACCAATGGCTGGTTTTCTCCGACAAAATCTCCCGTATAGAAATCATACCATTTCCCTTCAGGGAAATGAACGGTTCTGGTCTTTTCGCCTGCAAACATGGGTGCCACGATGATCTGATCGCCCATCATGTACTGGTCTTTGGTAGAAAACCTAAAGCCTTCAACCAATTGCATGGAACGAAAAGGTGGCTTGCCTTCAAAATGATACTGAGAAAAACAATTGTAGATATAAGGCAACAACTGCATTCTCAACTGGGCAACGTCTTGTACAGCTTTTTCCACTTCAGGGAACGACCAAGGCTTGGTGCCATCGGCCCATGCATTCAACATGGCCATCGGAGAAAAACAAACTGACTGAATTCTCCTGACCCACTCCTCCGCAGTCTTTGACGCCCTTACCTCAGGCGTCCACAATATGCCAATAAAACTACTGTTGACCAAGGCTGTGATAAAATCCTTGTGGTCGTAATAATCATTGTATATGACATAGGGCAATCCGCTGCTACCAGCATTAGAAGCCCTTGTCAACCCGAAGGTTCGTTTGTTCATTTCCTTGAACCAACCTGCTGTCATCCGTTGCATTTTCAAACCATACATTTGACGCATCTGTTCTGCAGAATATCCCGACGGAAAGGTTGTAACATCCGGCCATAGCCATGAGTCAAAGCCATCTGTTTCATCCATCTTGTAACCACTGACACCGAGGGAAAGATGTTCCTTGATGAAATGATCCTTGAAGATCTGCTGGGTTTTGGGGAGTGTTATATCGGGTATAATTCCATTCCACACGGTATGCGATGCGGATAAAGGTTTTAGCTTGGGATAGAGAGATCCAACAGGAGATACATAAGGATTCATCCAAAGATTAGAACGGATGCCCTGGGCTGAAAGTGAATCAATGAAGGATTTGGGATTGGGGAAACGGGTTTTGTCCCACTCAAAAGTACAGGGATAGGCCATGCTTTGCCATCCGGGTTCAACGCCAATAAAGTCAAGCGGGAAGGCATGCTCCTTGAACTCCTGCACCTCCTTTAAAATATCTGTTTGTGAATACAAAGTAGGGACGCGTTGCGTAAAACCAAGCCCCCATTTGGGAGGCAGGTATCCACCACCATTCATGAGGTTATAGCGTTGAACCACCTGCATGGGGGTGGGACCTTCAAAAACATATACAGCAACACCATCAGCAGGAACAAGCATTTCTACTGCATCTGAATACGGATGGGCTTTCCAATTTTTGCTGGTATTCCTGTCCAATAATTCAGGAGGATTCTTGGTATCTGTTCGCACCCCTGTGCCCGCATAAACAGTGATGTACCGGGCAGCATCTATCAACACGCCATATCCTTTGGAAGAAACATAGAAGGGCACAGGTGCATGTGTGCGACCGTTGTCTTCCCCATTGTAATGATCAACATGCAGGTTGAAAATTTTTCCTCTTTGGTTTACATTTTTGAAATTAAGCCCTAAGCCGTATAGTTGTTCTCCCTTCTCCAAAGGAAAACGGAGATAGGTTTTGTGATCGACCACAGACATGCTGATCTCCCCCTGGGGCAATGGGAAACTACCCTTGGGCAATTTTGACATCGCCTCAAGATTGGGCGTGGCATCTGCAACAGAAAGCAAGGTCATGGCATCTGGTTTACCGATGACGGCTTTCCAGATTCCTGGATGAATCATTTTCCATTCTGGAATGGATTGGGCGCTGCAGTTCAACATGGCAAACAAGAGCATTCCCAGAAAAGAAATTTTCCTACAGTTCATCTTGGTGATCATTGTATAATGCTTGACTTGGTAATTAATAAATTAAGGTAGTGATTTTACCCATAAAAACACCCCTGGAGAATGAACAACCAGGGGTGTGATGCAGCATATATACCTGCATAAATTAAAGTATACCCTTATTGATAAACGCGGATATAATCCACTTCAAAAGTTGTATTGGTGAATGTGGGATCAACAGGTCCGCCAAAACCACCACCCATGGCCAAATTCACTAAGAAAAAGAAATTCTTGTTGTAAGGGATAGCGGGGGAATTGACTACAGAATGGAATAATTTCCCATCAACAAAAAACTGCATGGAAGTGCTGGTCCATTCAAACTTGTAGACGTGAAATTCAGTTGACGCATTTTGGATAACGGTTTGCCCTTTTACAGGATTTCCGCCAGATCTGCCAGGATAATGCAATGCTGCAACAATGGTATTGAGCTCAGATCCTCTGTGCTCCAGGATGTCTGTTTCACCACAGGCAGGCCAACCAACGGTAGCAAAATCGGCACCAAGCATCCATACCGCAGGCCAGGTTCCGACAGCAGCAGGAACCTTTGCCCTGACTTCAACCGTACCATATTTAAATTCATACTTGCCCTTAGAAAGCAGTCTTGCAGAAGTATAGGCACTGCCGCTAAAGTTTTCCTTGATGGACTTTACTTTTAGAATACCATTGTCTACTACTGCATTTTCAACCCTGTTGGTATAATACTGCAATTCATTGTTGCCCCAACCACTGGCGCCTGTACCGATATCATATCCCCATTTTGTAGCATCCGGAGGGCCATTCTTGTCGAACTCATCAGACCATACAAGTTTTTGCTTGACAGGAACTACTGTTACAGAAATTGTTTTTTTGCCAGAAGCGGAAAGCCCAGCACTGTTTTTTGCAGTTACAGTAACGGTATAATCAATGGTTCCTACCGTAGCATATTTATATGTTATGGCCCCGGTTGGAACATCCTGTACTTCACCATTTCCAAACTCAAATGAATAGGTAACGGCATTGGTTGCAGTAACGGTGAAATCAACATTCCCTGAGCCATCAGCACTCACTATTGCATTGATTACAATGTTGGAAGGAGCAGGATTTTTAGGAGTCTCCGCCTTTTTGCAGGATGCAAAAACATTCAAAGAAATAATGGCTGCAAAATTCACCAGTAAATACTTCATCATTTAGGGTTTTACTTTTAATTTCTGGTACCATGCTAGGCCATCTTTTCCGATGGTGCGCAGATTCATTGTTGTAGCCGTAAGCGAAAGTATTTCATAATTTGTACTGCCCATTCCGATACAAACCAATCCATTTCCAGGAACAGAAAATTCTATCCTGGTAGAGTTTGCTGGAGTACTTGCAGAAGTTGCATTCATAAAGGACAATTTCTTTACTCCCTTGCTCATGATGGGGAATTGACCCTCGGCCCCTGTGAGTCCATAGAAACCAACGGCAGCGCCCAATACAAAGGTATTGCCCTTGTTGTCTACATCCATGGTAATTTGGTTGTTGGCATCTTTGCCAAAAGTGATTTCATCGTCATAGAAGCCATCAGCAGCCCTGGAGTTGGGGCCTGCAGCATACCAGATGGGAGCGAATCCATCATTGGGGCCAACACCAAAATGTGCATCTGCATCCTTGTCGCACATCCATTTTTTGGATGCACCACCGGTAAGGTTCTGCAAAATAGCAGCTGGAATTTCAAAGGCAACAAATACCTTTATTTTTTTGCTGATGGTTGAAACAACACCTGCTGTACCTACCGCATTTACAGAGATGGTGAATTCATTTACGCCTGGCATTGTATACTTATATTGAATAGTTCCGGAAGGCAACATTTGCACCTTTCCATCACCAAAATCAACCTTGTAGTTAAGCACATTAGAAGCAGTAGCTGTAATGGTAACAGCACCTGAACCATTGCCACTCGGATTTGCAGCATCTGCTCCTGCAACAACTGCAGTGAGCGTAAGGTTAGATGGCGATGTAATATTACCAAATGAATATTCAGTCTTTTCACATGATGAAATGCCAATGACAAGTGACATTGCAACCAGACTGTGTTTTATAAATTTATGTATCATAAACAAAATTTTAAAAAATTAATTAAGCGTGATGTCGTCAAAGTAAAAAGTGAAATTGGCTGAACCATCTCCTACAGTACCCAAGTCAAATATCACCACCACTTTTTGGTAAGTTTTTGTGGTGTTAATGGCGCTGTAGTCGAATGTCAGTTCTTCCCATGCACCTGCTTTTGTTGTTAACACTTCTTTCTCGAAACTAATGCCACCATCAGTCAAGTTTTCAACTTTCAACAACAACTTCGCACCAACTCTTGGAGAAAAAACTTTAACCTTTACTGTCTTACCAGCAGAGAAATCAATTGGCTTATCCAAGGTGATAAAACTACCACCCCAAACTTCACCTGCACCTTTCACCATTTTGGCTACTTTACCAGAAAGGTTTATTCCTGATGCATTTGGATTTGCTACTACAGTTACATTACCGCCATTGAAATTGGTAAATGCATAATTCAATGAAGTTGATTCGAATGTTAACGGTAATCCCAGCGTAGGTACTGTTGCATTGCTTGTTGAATGTTTCACATCATCCCAATAAAAAACCTTGCCATTTCCTACTGATCCAAAATCAAAAAACACAGATGCTTTATCGTATTTATAGGCGAAACTAATCGCTGCTGTTCCAGGCGCCTGGTTTGAAAAATCAAAAGTCAGGGTTTCCCATGCATTGGCTAGGGTTGTTTTAACTTCGGTTTCTACCGACTTTGTTGGATCGTTGCGATCTTCTACTTTTAAACGTACAGGTATTCCCTTTGCAGGTGAATAAACTCTCATCGTCATCTGCGTTGCTGCTGCACTAAATGGAATTACAGATGAAAACCCTGCAGAGGTTCCAATTGTTGTACCAGCCCATGTTTCAGCACCATTTGGTTTGGTTGTAACCTTAACCTTGTTGCCACTGTTTACAGGATCATTGCCATCAACTGTATTGTTATTCCCAAAATCTGTCACTGCATAATTAAAACCAGGTGTATCAAAATCAACCGGCAAATTTATTTGCTTGATGGTTGGCAGCGCATTTGCTTGTCTGATATCATCGAAGTAGAAAGTGAAATTTGATGAACCGTTTCCAACTGTTCCCAATTCAAAAATCAACACCACATTTTGATAGGTATTTGATGTATTGATTGCACTGAAATCAAACGCAAGGTCTTCCCACTGATTGGCAACGGTTGTTACTGCTTCCTTTTCAAAATTGATTCCACCATTACCAGAATTTTCCACCTTCAACAACACCTTGGCGCCTACACGTGGTGAATATACTTTCATCCTCATGATCTTATTAGATGAGAAATCCATTGACTTAGCCAAACTGATAAAACTTCCTCCCCACACTTCACCTGCATTCTTCACCATCTTACCTACTTTGGTGCTCGCATTGGAAGCATTTGAATATGGATTTGCTACAACAGATGCAATACCTCCACCAAAATTCACGAAATTATATTTCAATTCAGCTGATTCAAAAGTCAACGGCAATACCAATTCTTCTATTGAATTTGTTTGCTTTAAGTCATCAAAATAAAAAGTGAAGTTAGCTGTACCAGTTCCTGCTGTTCCAAGGTCAAATATTAACACCACATTGTTGTAAGAATTTGATTTGTTGATTGTGCTGTAATCAAATACCAGGTCTTCCCACTGGTTGGCTACTGTAGTAGATACTTCCTTCTCGAAATTAATTGCACCATTACCAGAATTCTCTACTTTCAACAATACTTTAGCGCCTACTCTTGGTGAAAATACTTTGAGGCGCATGTACTTGTTTGCAGAGAAATCAATTGGACTGCTCAAAGTAATTAAAGAACCGCCGTACACTTCACCTGGATTTTTTATCATCCTACCTACCTTGGCTGAAGTATTGCCAGTTATTGATTTGGGATTGTCTATCACAGATGCATCACCACCTCCGAAATTAATAAATGAGTACGTTTGTCCAACTGTTTCGAAATCCAATGGCAACAAAATTGGAACCTTAATGGTGATGGTTTTTGTAAAAGTTGTTGTGGCAACTCCGCCACTCAACGCTACAACCCTCATTACATAATCTCCTGATTTTGCATACGTATGGCTTACTGTTACACCTTCCAAAAATGAAACGGGTACTTCATTGGCCACATCTCCCCAATACACCCTGAACATTGTTTCATACAATGCAGTTGCTGATACATTGATTTTAAATGCACTCGATGCATCAACGGTGGTGGTTACTTCCAACTTCTCTGGTGCCTTAAAAGAAACAGTTAGCTTTTGTATTGCTTCTGCTGTCTTTCCTGTAACTCCTACGCCAACAATGCGCACATCATACAAACCTTCTGCATACTTGCGCTGAATACTTCCACCAGGCATGATTTTTACAGGTGCAGCCGTACCATCACCAAAATAAACGTTGAAATAAGCAACACCTTCTCCATTTGGAAAAATGGTTACCATGCCAGTATTGTCTTGTGTAATATCAAACAATGCAGAAAGCTTTGCTGGATCCGTTGCTGTTTCTACAAAAGAAACATCTTCGTACTTAACCTTTGTACACCCTGCAAACAAGATGCCCAACAAAAGCGCGATGGATAAAAATTTTATTGATTTCATGTCAATGATTTTAAATAATTAATTATTAATAACCAAGGTTTTGTGTCAATCCTGAAATATCAACTTCCTGCTGTGGAATCGGAAATACCTCATTCTTGTTTGCCTTGAAGTTGGTGATTTTTGTTGCTGCTAATCCTGTTCTCACCAAATCAAAAAACCTATCACCTTCCATCGCTAACTCCAACCTGCGTTCATCCCATATCGCTTGCTTCAACGTTGCACCAGTTGATGTAATGTTTTGCAATTTGTTGCCAAATGCACGTTCCCTGACCTTGTTCAAATACCCCTGGGCCTTGGTATCATTGGGTGTAGTAGCCCTGTTGTTGGCTTCTGCAGCCATGAGCAATACATCTGCATACCGGATGGTCCTGTAATTGTTGAGATAATTCAACTCAACCTGGCCAGAAGTTTCTCCCTTTCTTGGGTGATATTTCTGGTTATAGAGGCCGGTATTTTTATAGGGAGCAACCAGATAGCTGATGTTAAAAGCCGGATTGGCTGTTTTATACGCTTCAATATCAAGGATGGTTGCTGCCTTTCTTTTATCTCCTGCAGCAAATGCACTCGCCAATTCTTTGGTAGGAAGATTGATGCTCCATCCCTGACCATAAGGACTGGTTCCTGCCAGGTTGCGCACGCCACACATTTGAACGGCCAGATTTCCCTGACCCCTTCCTGGATTAGACCAGTCGTAAAAAGGACTGATGTTGGAGTACTGGATTTCAAATACTGATTCAGATCCGTTTTCACCGGATTGTAAGAAAATATCACCAAAATTGGTTGCCAATTGGAAAGGCCCGTTAGCAACCGGCTCAAGGATCGCAGCTGCTGCATCAAACTTATTTTGGTACAAAAACACTTTGCCCAATAATGCATGTGCTGCAAATTTTGTCACCCTGCCTTTTTGCGTATTGACGGCCGGCAAAACCTTGATAGCATTGTTCAGGTCAAGTTCAATTTGCTTGTACACATCTGCCTTGGGAGCTCTTGTAAATTTTCTTGAATCAGAAGCAGTTAGCCTCTTCTCAACAAACAAGGGAACATCCCCAAACATCCTGACCAACTCAAAATAATAATAAGCCCTCAAGAAATAAACCTCTCCGTACAAAGCCTCTTTACCTGCAAAGTCAATCTTGGCCTTGTTCTCATGAAGATAGTTGGCCCTGTTGATGCCTTCATAACAGGATTTCCAAGCCTCAGAAAGGTAAAAATTATTGGGGTTGGTTTGGTAGTCATCAATCTGCTGAAGACCAACCACATCTGTTGCATTTTCACCACCAGATACAGCGTTGTCTGATGCTACATCCCCAATGACGGGGTTGGCATACAACCACTGCAATGGTGAATATACACCGATGGCCATTTTATTGAAATCATCTGCTGTTTTCAAGTAATCATTTGCGGTAATCTGGTAATCCTCTTGCGGATCATAGGCCACAAACTTTGTACAACCTGCTCCGAACAAGAGCAGTGCTGACATGGATATGATGAATTGTAAATTTTTCATGTTGTTCTTTTTTCTTTGATTAGAATTTAAGATCAAGTCCTATGGCAAAACTTCTGGCTTGCGGATATGCTCCCCTGTCTATGCCTGTATCAAAAATTCCACCGGAAATTTCTGGATCAAATCCAGTGTATTTCGTGAAGGTGAAGGCATTTCTTGCTTGTGCATAAATGCGGAGCTTGGAAATGTTCGCTTTGCGAAGGGCTGCAGATGAAAAATTATATCCCAACTGAAGGTTCTTGATTTTGATGAAGGAACCATCCTCTACATAGCGATCTGAGACCCTTGTATTGTTGTTGGCATCAATAAATGTATACCTTGGGTTAGTGGCATCACTGGTCGATCCGCTTCCGGTCCAACGGCCCAATACACTCCTGAATTTATTGGTCATGGCCAGGTTCCTTTCGTATGCACGGTACACTTCGTTGCCAACTGAGGCGTATACAAAAGAGTTGAAATCAAAACCCTTGTATTCCAAAGAAAGGTTCCACCCTATGGTGAATTCAGGAAATGGATTGCCAATGTCAGTCCTGTCATCGCCATCAATTTTACCATCACCATTGATGTCTACAAAACGGATATCACCGGCCTGTGCACCTGGCTGAGAAGCATGTTTGGCAACATCTGCCTGAGACTGGAACAAGCCATCCGTCTTGAATCCATAGAAATATCCAGGCGCCTTGTCTTTTTCAAAACGGGTAACAGACTGATACGGTATGCCATATCCGCCACCGGTGATCAAACCATTGTTGGTTTCGGTAACCATGTTGGTGGCCGTGGTGAAAGTGACATTCGTTGAAATCCTGAAGTTCTTTGACAATTGGTCGGTGTATCCAAGGTTCATGTCAACACCACTTGTTCTGGTTGTACCAATATTGGCAGTAGGCAATGAAGCTGTACCCAAATAAAGGGACAATGTTGGGGTAAACAGCAAGCCGCTGATATCCTTGCGGAAATAGTCTCCGCTGAAGGAAAACTTGTTGTTGAAGAACCTGATGTCGAAACCAGCATTCAACTGTGCCTGCTCTTCCCATTTGAGGTCATCATTCTTGAACGATGCAATGGTGGCACCAACAGATGTTGGCTCATTGCCAAAAGAATATCCCGCATTCTGACCAAGGCCATATGCATACAACAAGGTTGAAATCCTCTGGTATTGTGGGTTTACATTTTCATTTCCTGTAACACCATAGCTTCCCCTCAGTTTCAGGTAATCGATGAAATCAACCTTGAAAAAATCTTCCTGTGTAACTACCCAGCCCAAAGAACCGGAGAAGAAGTTGGCAAATTTGTTGTTTTCGCCAAAGGCATAAGACCCATCCCTTCTCAAGGTTCCAGATACAAGGTATTTCTCATTGAAGTCATAATCTACCCTGCCGAAATAGGAAAGATTCCTTCTCTCGTACTGGTAAGATCCAAGGTCAATACCAGAAAGTGTTGCAATGCCTGTTGCAGAGGAAATGTCAGCAAAGCTCCATGAGTTGAAAGGAACATCTTGCCTGGAACCATTCAATGAATTACCTGTAACACGGGCCATTGAAAAGCCTGCAACGGTTTCAAAGTTGTGGCTTTTGCCCACTTTAAAATTGTAATTGGCAAAATTTTCAAAGGTATAGTTGAAATAATTGGTCTTGTATTCATATACACTGTTATGAGAACCTGTCTTTGGCGTTCCATCAGCATTCATGGTAGAATTGATGTGGCTGGTTCCATAAAAAGAAAGCGGACTGAAATTCTTTCCAGTTACATCGGTATTGGTATAACCAAAACGGGAAGAGAGTTTCAGGTTTTTCAGCAGATCATACTGCAATTCCAACTTACCATAGAGTTTGCTGGTATTGTTCTTATTATAGGTGTCCTCCAACTGGGTCAGGGGATTGATGATCTCAGAAAGGATGTACTTGCTTGTGCTGTACTTCCCATAAGTATTGGGCATATTGTTCAATACCGGCACAGTAGGATCGAAGTTCAATGCATTGGAGATGACTGAATTGATGGCATTTTCAGGTACACCTGCACCCTTTATATTGGTATACGTGGTATTGGTGATGAACTTTAGTTTCGAACTGAGATCGAAGCTGAGGTTGGAAGTGGCATTGATCCTGTTGAAATAGGATTTCTCTCCGCCACCAACAATTCCCTCTTGAGAAAGGTATCCGCCAGAAAGGAAATAGGCCATCTTATCGCTGCCACCCCTTGCTGCGATGGTATGGGACTGAAGGGGGGCTTGCTTGAAAATCTGGTCTTGCCAGTTGGTTCCAACACCCAAACCTGAAAGATTTGGAAACACCAATGAACCTCCTGAAGCAACACTTCCCTCATTCACAATGGCCGCATATTCAGATGCGTTCAAAACGCCAATCTGGTTCATTACTTCCTGCATCGCATAGTTTCCGCTGTAAGTAATTTCAGTTTTTTGGTTTTTCCGGCCAGTCTTTGTGGTCACTACGATTACACCATTTCCTCCCTTCACTCCATAAATGGCAGTTGTGGCGGCATCTTTGAGGACGTTGATCGACTCAATATCAGCAGGATTGATGGCATTGAAATCATCCAGGGTCTGGATGGCTCCGTCAACCACTACCACCGGATCTGTTCCTGTATAAGAAGGTATACCCCTTACCAAGACAGTTGGCTTTGCGCCCGGTGAGCCATTGGAAACAACGGTAACACCAGAAGCCCGGCCTTGTAAGGCATCTTCAGCACGAACAGGTTTCAACTTCTCAATATCTGACCCCTTGACTGTCGATACTGCACCGGATACCTTGGTAACCTTTTGGACACCATATCCCACAACAACCACTTCATCAAGTTTGGATGAAGATGGTTCAAGGGCAATGTTCATCATACCCGCTACAATCGAGGCTTCCTTGGTTTCAAACCCAACAGAAGAAACAACAATTGTTTTGGCGGATGATGGAACTGTTAAGGAGAACATTCCCATTTCATTGGTGGAAGTTCCAGCTTTTGTGCCTTTAACCAGGATGGTTGCCTTGGATACCGGTAACCCAGAAGGGTCGACCACCTTACCAGCAGCAGTTTTGTCTTGGGACCATGAGGTGAATCCCAGCATGATGAGAAATGAAAGAAGTGTAAACTTCTTTAGAGCCTTTTCCATACGCAAGTTTTTGTTTTTAAATAATTAGCCCTTCGTTAAAGGGGGTGTGAAGGTATAGTTAGTTGTGGCTTTGAATATTTTTGTAGTACTACACGACTACATCAACAATTTGTATACCATTGATTTTCAATAAATAAAAATTACATCAAGAATACATCAAAACCTTTTTCAGATTTAGTTTGTTTAATTAAAATTGGTAAATTGGACCTGGATTCGTTAAACAAGGCTCAAGTTGAACTCCTTCAATCAAAATAATGAGAATTTTACCCATTATGGCATTTCTGGTATTGCAAGCCCTTTGTATCAATGGTCAAAATACCATTGGGATACCTCAAATAATCAATTTTAACAAGAACGACTTCAGGGCGGGTACCCAAACCTGGGACATTGATCAGGACAGCAAAGGGAGGATGTATTTTGCCAACAATGAGGGATTGCTCACCTACGATGGAACTTTTTGGAAACTTCACCCACTCCCGAACAAGACCATCATGCGCTCCATTGCCATTGATAAAAATGGAATCATTTATGCCGGCGGACAAGGAGAAATGGGCTATTTCGTTCCCAACGAGCGGGGTTTCTTGAAATATATTTCACTTACTCCCCTACTCCCAGCCAAAGAAAGGTCATTTGCAGATATCTGGGAAATAGAAATCATTGGTGAGTCCGTCTTTTTCAGGGCATCGGAAAGGATGATCATGGAGCTGAGAAACAAAGCCATATCGTTTCACCCCCCTATCAGTGGATGGCAGTTCATGAAAAAAATGGGAACCATCCTCTATGCCCAGGACCAAAAGAACGGGCTATACATATACAAGAACAATGCCTGGCGCCTGGCGGCCAATAATCAACTGCTCTTCGGCTCAATTATCTCAGGAATGATTCAGACAGGCAAAGAAAGCAGCCTGATCCTGACCTATGACAGAAAATCCCTGACGCTCAGAGGGGATTCCCTTTTCAACAACAGCGGTTTTAAGCTGCCAGCTTCAGACTTCAATTTTTCCAAGGTTACAGAGATCAACAAAGGCGAGTTTATTGCTGCAACTACCACGGATGGATGCCTCATCATGAAAAATGATGGAAGATTCGTCCAAAAGATATCAAGAGAGGAGGGCCTTCAAAACAACAATGTCATCAGCGTATTCCTTGACAGGGATAAAAACCTTTGGGCAGGGCTGAACAATGGAATCAGTTTCATCGCATACAACTCAGCCATAAAATACATCACGCCCAACAAAGAAAATGAAGCCGCAGGATTCTCTGCCAAAATTTTCAACAACAAGCTTTTTATCGGATCCTCGGATGGATGTTATTCTGCAGAACTATCACCCCAAAACAAGGACCTGAGCTTTCTCAGGTCAAATTTTAGCCTGGTAGGAAATAGTTCCGGACAGGTATGGCGCCTGGAAGAGGTAAACCAACATCTCCTGATGGGGCATAACAACGGATGCTTTGACATCATTGGCAACCAGGCAAAATTGATCAGCAGGGATGCAGGATGGACCTTTCTTCCCACCAGCCCGGTTCCTCCAGCACAAAACATCCTGACCGGAACCTATTCTGGTTTGAAAATGTTGACATTCAACAATGGCCAGTTCAGTGACAAGGGCAATTTGGAGGGCCTGTATGAATCCTTGCGCTTCCTCACGGCAGACAGCGAAGGAAATATCTGGGCCTCCCATCCCTACCGGGGAATTTACAAGATCAGCATCAGTGCTGATGGGAAAAAATACATTACCAGGCTATTTACAGAAAAAGATGGACTACCCTCCACGCTGGACAATCATGTGTACAAAATAAAAAACAGGGTAATTTTCGGAACAAATGCCGGAGCATATGAATTTGATGCCCCTACCAGCCGATTCATCCCCTCGAACTTTCTGCAACCAATTATTGGTAAAAATGAAGTCCGCTACATGAACGAAGATGGCCAGGGAAATATCTGGTTTTGCAGCGGCAAAAAAATTGGGGTGATTGATTTTGCAGAAGGCAATTCAATTCCCAAGCCCTTCTATTTTTCAGAAATTACAGGCCAAATTCTTTCCGGATTTGAGAATATCTATGCATTCGATAAGTCCAATATTTTCATTGGATCAGAAAAAGGCGTCATCCACCTCAACTACGAAAAATACAAAGCCAACAAACTTACGTTGAACATGATGCTTGGCAATGTAAGGGCCATCGGGAAAACGGATAGCACCATTTTTGGTGGGTATTTCAACGATGGTTCAGCAACAGAAACAACGAACAAAATCATTCCGTCTATAGGCTTGGTAAGCAACTTCAATGCCTTCCATTTTGAATACAGCTCTCCGAGCTTTGGCGTTCAAAAAAATATTGAATACAGCTACAGGCTTGATGGATATGAAAAGAATTGGAGCAATTGGAGCAACAAAACTGAAAAAGAGTATACCAATCTCTCCGCAGGAAGCTATGTCTTTCATGTAAAAGCGCATGACAACCTTGGCAATGAATCTGACGAGGTCAAATACAACTTTAGCATTCAATCACCCTGGTACAAAAGCATTTGGGCATACATCTTCTATCTCATCATCATTGCATTAGGCATCCGCAAATACGGGGACTGGCAAAAGAAAAAACTGTTGCGCCAGAAATCCATCTACGAAAAGAAACAACGACAGATGAGCGTTGAACACCAACTGGAAATGGAGCAAAATGAAAAGGAAATCATCCGGTTGAAAAATGAAAAGCTTGAAGCGGAGATCATGCTGAAAACCAAAGAGCTTGTAGACACCTCCATGCAGCTGGTGGAAAGAAGTGATGCACTGTCCAAAGTAAAGGAAGAGTTACAGAAATTGTACAAAAACACCAACGAAAACCACGACATCAAAAAAACAATTCACCTGCTGAATGACATAGAAAAGAACAGTGCGAGTTGGGAAAAATTTGCTGTGCACTTTGATGAAATCAACAACAACTTCCTGAAAAACCTCAAGTCTCATTTTCCGAAACTGACCAATACAGACCTCAAGGTTTGTGCATATTTACAACTCAATCTTGCCTCCAAAGAAATTGCACAGTTGATGAACATCACGGTGAGAGGGGTTGAAATCAGCAGGTATCGGCTCAGGAAAAAGTTGGGGTTGACTACAGAGCAATCCATTGCAGAATTCCTTGATCAATACAAGGAAGACAAGAATTGATGGTATACGTTTTATTGAAACAAAACTGCTGCCTTGATCAATGATTCTGGCTTGCCTACATCAAGGATAATATCACCGCTGTGGTCATACCCAACAACCAGGGAATTGGCTGCCAATTGCAAATAAACATCGGTAATGGAGAAGGTTCCAGACGAGGGCATGAGCCCAAAAATAGCAGGATCAATCACATGGATTCCAGAAAAAGAACGCGGTTGAACATCTTCCACTTCCCCAGCAGACCATTTTATTTCTCCAGTTAGGTTGTTTCTCCATCCCACCAACCGCATCTCATCGTCAAAAAGAAACTGCCTTGAACTTTCCCGTTTGGTCACTGCAAGCGTTGCCAATGGATTGATCTTGTTGTGAAAATCAATCATCCCAACAAGATCCAGGTTGGTCAACATGTCTACATTCATGACCACAAATGGAGTTGTAACATCCTTGAAATGGGCAGCAGCAAACGCAAGCCCACCGCCAGTTTCATAAGGACCATCCTCCTCATGTGAAACAGCAATATGCGTATCTGTATGCGCGTAACGTTTCAAAAAATCAATGACCTGGTCAGCAAAATGGTGAACATTGACAACAATGTCATGAATGCCAAAGCTGTTGAGATAGGCAATGTTTCGTTCAAGCAAGGTTTTGTCATTGACAACAGCCAAAGCCTTGGGATGGTGCTCGGTAAATGGTTTCAACCTTGTTCCCAAACCTGCGGCAAAGAGCATAGCTTTAATGGGCTGCATATTTATTTCGTTGGTGGTGCATGTTTTGCACTAATAAGGTTCATTCTTCCACTGTTTGGTCTCTTGCTCAACATGACAAACAACAGTCCTCACTTTGTATTTTTCATGGAGGTGTGCTGCCAAACGGTCTGCCGCAAACACGCTCCTGTGCTGCCCGCCGGTGCAGCCGAAGTTGATGGTCAATCCCTCAAAATCCCGCTTCAGGTAGTCCTCTACGGTTATGTCAATCATCCCAAAAACATGTTGCAGGAAAGTGGTCATGTTGGTCTTGTGCAACAGGAATTCCTGCACAGGCTTGTCCCTTCCTGTCTGGGTCTTGTACTCATCAACCCTCCCAGGATTCAAGATGCCACGGCAATCAAAAACATATCCTCCCCCATTGCCAAATTGATCTTCAGGAATACCATTCTTGTAGGAAAAACTGTTGATGTGCACAGTCAACTTTGATGTTTCGCTGGCAGTAACCGGCTCAAACCTTGCCATGATATCATCTGCAACAATGGCCTCCAATACTTTCTGCAAGGCTGGAAGCCTGATGGGAATATTTTTATTTTCAAGGAACCATTTCAGGTTCTTCAATGCAAAAGGAATGCTGGCAATGAAATGGGGCTTTCTTTCAAACAAGCCACGAAAACCATATGCACCAAGGGTTTGGAGCATCCGTATCAAAACGAATCCATCATAGTTGTTGAGGAATTCCTTTTTGTTCAATTTCCCGTTCAGGCAGGCATTGGCCTGTTCAAAATAATACCCCACCAATTCATCTCTCCAATCATAAGGCATCTGCGCCCTTGCCTGCCAAAGCAGTGAAGCAATGTCGTATTGCAATGCGCCCTGCATTCCGCCCTGGTAGTCGATAAAATAAGCCTCTCCATCACGGACCATCACATTGCGGCTCTGGCAGTCCCTGTGCATAAAATACTGGTGCTCTTCCTGCATGAGGTAGCTGCTCAGCATGTCAAAATCATTCAGCAAAAGGTTTTTATCGTAAGGCAGATCCAGTGCCCGAACAAAATAATAGAGGAAATAAAGCAGGTCGGAGTAGATGGCTTGCTTGTCGAAAGACCTTGTTGCGATGCAATTGCTATAATCAAGATCGTCTCCACCTTCAATCTGCAACTTGGCCAACGAACTGCAGGTTTTCTTGAAAAGGTTCAGGACGTTTTCAGAAAATCCTTCTTGGGTGATATGGTCAAAAAGAGAAACATCCCCGAGGTCTGACTGCACATAAAACTGCATGGCGTCATCCGTGTAGATGATGGAAGGCACATTCAATCCCTTTCCTACAAAATGCTGGGTAAATTCCACAAAAGCATTGTTCTCCGGAACATTGGCAGGATTATAGGTTAGGATATAGCTTTGGTTATCGTGTTTGAAACGAAAGTATTGCCTGTTGCTGCCGGCCTGGCGGAGGGACTCCAACACAATGTCATGGTTGGGCTGCCATTTTCTGAGGGATTCCAATATGTGCTGAAACGCTTCCTGCATAACGAGACAAAGGTATCTTTTATTCTGAAATGAAAAAAAGGAGAGCCTTATCTTTGTCTTATGCTAAAAAAGGGGATGGATGAATTGCAACGGTTGAGCACGGAGGAGTTTCATGCTTCCCATAAATCTCCCATCGTGGTTATCCTTGAGAACGTGAGGAGTATGCACAATGTGGGCAGCGTTTTCAGAACCTGCGATGCCTTCAGGGTTGAAAAAATATGCCTCTGCGGCTATACTCCCAGACCCCCACACCGCGACATCAACAAGACCGCACTGGGTGCCACTGAAACCGTTGAATGGGCTGGGTATGAGGATGGATTGACCGCAGTTGCCCAATTGAAAGAACAAGGTTATTCCGTCTACACAATTGAGCAGGTACACAACAGCATCTCCCTGGAAAGCTTTAACTACCAATCAGGAGAAAAAATAGCCCTTGTATTTGGGAATGAAGCAGAGGGTGTAAGCGAAGAACTGATTGCAGCTGCTGATGGATGCATCGAGATCCCACAATTTGGCAGCAAACACTCGTTCAACATCAGTGTAGCAGCTGGTATTGTGTTATGGGAATTGTTCAAAAGCCAGGCCCAGCAAAAAATAATTGATATTACAAATTGAGGGAAGTGTAAACAATGGCCATGAAAAAAATCAACAAATACCTGTCGCTCATCAAGTTCTCCCATACCATTTTTGCCATGCCCTTTGCATTGGTCGGTTTTTTTATGGGCGTGTTTTTTCTGAACCAAAAAGAAGAGACTGGTAGAAAAGGCCTGGAGGTTGTTTCCGAATATTTTTCATCCCATCCTGGCATTTTTGTGTTCGTTATCCTTTGCATGGTATTTGCGAGAAGTGCTGCCATGGCCTTTAACAGGTACCTCGACAGGGAGTTTGACGCCAAAAATCCCCGCACAGCCATCCGCGAAATCCCCAAAGGGCTGATCAGTCCGGCAAGTGCTCTCCGCTTTACCATTCTCAACTCACTGCTCTTCATGGGATCAGCCCTCATGATCAATTCCATTTGTTTTCTGCTCTCCCCTGTTGCCCTGCTGGTCATCCTGGGGTACAGTTATACAAAGCGGTTTACAGCCCTTTGCCATATTGTGTTGGGCATTGGCCTTTCCCTGGCCCCTACTGGAGCCTTCATTGCAGTAACGCAGACCATAGACCCCTCGATTATTTTACTTTCACTGGCCGTCATTGGTTGGGTCAGTGGATTCGACATCATTTACTCCCTGCAAGACGAAACATTTGACAACACAGAAGGACTGTCTTCAATACCTGCCAAACTGGGCAGGAAAAATGCTTTATTGGTTTCGCGTTTGTTGCATGCATCTGCCATCCTTCTCCTGTTCAGCAGTGGTTGTTTTTTTGGTTTGCATTGGATTTTTGCGACAGGCGCTGCACTGTTTTCAGGGCTGTTGATCTACCAGCAAAGCATCGTCAAAGTGGATGACCTGAGCAGGGTGAACATCGCCTTCATGACAGCCAATGGTATTGCCAGCATTGCATTTGCGCTTTTAACAATAGCAGACCTCATCATTTTAAATTAGCCCATGGGAAGAATCATCGCATTGGATTATGGCAACAAAAGAACCGGTATAGCGGTCACCGATCCATTGAAAATTATTGCTACCGGGTTAACAACGGTTGACACGCAACAACTTTTTGAATTTTTAAAAGCCTATGTTGCCAAAGAACCTGTAGAAAGAATCCTCATTGGCGAACCCTATCAGTTGGATGGAACGCCCACCCACTCTACGGAAGGGGCCAAGCATTGCATCAGGCGACTGAAAAACAGTTTCCCCGACATTCCGATAGAAACGGTTGATGAAAGCCATTCCTCCAAGATGGCATCAAGGGCGATGGTAGAAATGGGCATGAAGAAAAAAGACCGCCGGAAAAAAGGGTTGATTGATGAGATTGCAGCCTGCCTGTTGTTGCAGGAGTACCTTGAAAGAAGCGAAGGCTAAAGTGTATACCAGATTATTTTTTCGGAAGGATCATTTTATACCCTGATTTCACCCTGCCAGCACTGATATCATCCAATTTTTTCTTGAGCAATTTTCTCCTGATCAAGGAGATCCTGTCGATGAAAAGCTTTCCATCGATATGGTCGTATTCATGCAGGATTACGCGTGCGTTGAGGCCCTTGAATGTTTCTGTTTTTTGAATGAAATTTTCATCACAGTACTGGATGGTGACGGTACTTTCACGGCTGACTTCTTCCCTAAAACCCGGCAGGCTCAAGCAGCCTTCATCGCAAGACCATGGCGTGCCATCAAGGGCTGTAATATGGGCATTGATGAAGATGGCTTTTCGGGCTGTTTCTCCCTCAAATTGTTTGCGTTCTTCTTCGTCACTGTTGTTGTATACCTGCTCCGTATCGAACACAAACAAGCGGATCGGCCTGTTGACCTGTGGCGCTGCCAAGCCCATGCCATGGGCATTGTACATGGTTTCCCACATGTCATCCAGTAATTTTTTTAGTTCCGGATACTCAGGTGTGATGTCAGTGCAACGCTGACGCAGAACAGGATGCCCGTATGCTGCAATGGGGAGAATCATGTTGCAAATATAATAAAGTACTAGCCGTTATAGAGCAGGTCGTAATACTCAGCAGCCATCCTGTTGGAATCGAACTTGAACCGAACGTCCTTCATGCCATTTTGTACAATCTGGCGCCAGGTATGCGGTGCCTCATAGTACAAGGGCAAAACCTCCTCTTTCAGGATCCTGTACATTTCATCCAGGTCATACTGGTCCTGGTCTTGCACATGCATGTTTTCGTAGTCCAGGGGAGGCACAACAAAACCATTGTTCCCATGGTTGACGAATTCCACAATCCAGCCGTCATTGGTGGATACGTTGACAGCTCCATTCATGGCAGCCGTCATACCACTTGTGCCTGATGCTTCTCGGGGAACGCGGGGATTGTTCAGCCAAACGTCTGAAGCCTGTTTTAAGCGCTTGCTGAGCCCCAATTCATAGCCCGTACAAACGGCCATGTTATGGTAGGCCTTGCTCACATGAACAAGGTGGTTGAACTCTGTGATGGCTGGATAATCAACAGGATAAGGCTTTCCAGCCCAGATGATCTGCACCGGATATTTTGAATTGCTCAGCAATTCCTCAAATCTTTCTTTGTCGCGGGTAAGCAGGTCTGCACGCTTGTAGCCGGCGAAACGCCGGGCCCAAACAATGGTAAACACATCGGGATCCATCAATTTTCCTGTCTGGTCTGCCACAAGATCAAAAGCCCTCTTTTTTAGAAACCTTTTACGGTCTATAAAACGTTCATCATTGTGCTCATCCATTGAAAAATACAATTGCTTGTCTGCCCAATACTGCCAGTTTTGAGAATTGGTGATATGGATGATTGGGCAAATCCCTTCGTGCTTGTTCCACATTTTTCGGCTCACATGACCGTGCAATTCAGACACGGCGTTGGAGAGACGGGCAAAGCGCAAAGCCACCAACGAGTGGTTGAACTGATCGTCCACCAATCCGGTAATTTCCCTAACCTTTGCAATCGTCATGCCGCAGAAGTAAGACATTTTGTTGCAGAGGTAAATATCATGCTTTTCATTGCCAGCTTCTTCTGGCGTATGGGTGGTGAAAACCAGCTGCTTTTTCAACTCAGCCAGGTTTCCTCCATTTTTATTGAGGAGGTAAAATGCTGCAGAGATGGCATGTGCTTCATTCAGGTGATAAACATCGGGGTTAAAGCCCAACTCATCTACCAGCTTTGCACCGCCTACACCCAACAAAATGAACTGGGCAACCTTGGTGGCTACATTGGCGTCATAGAGCCTATGGGTAATGGTTTGGGAGATATAATCATTTTCCGGACAATCGGTACTCAGCAAGAAAAGCGGTGCAGATTTGAATGTTTCAGGATTCAGGTAAAATACTTTCACCCAAACAGGTGCATCATGGATCATGATCTGAAACTTGATGCCAGTATCTTCCAGGAAATTATAGATTTTTTCATTCCATTGTACCTGCAAGGTTTGGTCTTGGTTCCGGGCCTGATCGTAGTATCCGTATTTCCAAAGGATTCCAATTCCAATCAGGTTTTGACGCAGTTCATAGGCACTTCGCAGGTGAGATCCTGAAAGAAATCCCAGCCCACCACTGTATATCTTCAAAGGCTGGTGAATAGCAAATTCCATGGAGAAATATGCAGCTTTTTTTTCGTACCGGGAATCTATAGAATAGGGTAATGTGTAATGCTTGAAATTTGACATGCCTGAGCAGATTAATGAGGGCGCAAGATACCCCGATTTTTTGGAATGAAATTTGCAAAAGATTTAGGATGTACTTAAATTGTCGCGAATTCATAAATATGCAAAGATTAACAATCTGTGCGCTTCTCCTTGTTTTAATAGTCTCCTGTGGAAAAAAGTCCAAAGATATCAATGCAGATGAGGCTATTGAGACCTCCGACTTTATTGAATCTTTCCCACTGCGTGAACTCCCCATCATCTTTCAACAAAAAGACCTCAAAAAAATAGATTCAGACAGTTTTTTCATCAAAAACACGGTTGTTTCAACATTCTTGCCGGATAGTATTTTCAAGGCCACATTCCCAAGAACAAAAGATGTTCGTTTTTACAGGAAGGGAAGGTTCAAGGCCGAAGAATCTGGGGAAACCTATCTATTCCTTTCTGCGGAAAAGAAGGACAAAAAGAACATTTACCTGCTTTGTTTTGATGCCAACAACACATTCAAGGCTTCAATGATCCTCGTTGAAAAAAACAGCAATCCTGGGGTATTGACAGAGGGGGGAATTGACAAAAGGCTTACTGTTATCAAGACCAGGAATACACAATCTAGGGATGGGAAAGCCTATTACAACAAGAGTGCTTTTGTGTACAATACGGAGGGCCTGTTCACCCTGATCCTTACAGAAAGCAATGAGCCAGTTGAAGAAAAAACTGTATTCAACCCCATCGATACCTTGTCGAGAAAGGACCCCTTGAGTGGTGATTATAAACAAGACAAGAAAAATTTTGTTTCTATCCGCGATGGTGGCAAGGCCGGCAAACTCCTGTTTTTCATCAACATTGAAAAACCCGGCAATGGCTGTGATGGAAGCCTAAGAGGCGATATGGTTCAAGTCAAACCCCGGGTTTACCATTACAACAAGGCAGATGACCATTGCTTACTCGAGTTCAGCTTTAGTGGAAAAACTGTTCAGGTCAGGGAATTGGAAGCCTGCGGGAATCACCGCAGCGTCAGGTGTTCATTTGATGGAAGATTTAGAAAATAAGGCATCACCTGAATCCCATTATTTTTTTTGCCAATGTTCAACGACATGTTGGAAATTAATCCAATACAACGCCTTCCAAAATGTCTTCGAGGTTTTCTCTTCTGCGGATCAGTTTCATTGTATTGTTGGATACCAACACTTCGGCCGGACGACAGCGGGAGTTGAAGCGTGAACTCATCTCAAATCCATAAGCCCCTGCATTGTTGAAAAGAATAATATCATTCGGCCGCACTTCATTGAGTTCCCTATCCCAGGCAAATGTGTCGGTTTCACAGATGTTTCCGACGATGTTATAGGTCTTGAGCTCCCCTTCGGGATGGGATATATTTGTGATCTTGTGGTAGGCATCGTAGAACATGGGGCGAATGAGGTGATTGAATCCACTGTTTACCCCAACAAAAGTCCTTGAAGGCCCCTGCTTGATGATGTTGGCGCGAACCAGGAAATAGCCGGCCTGGCTGACCAGGTATTTGCCGGGTTCAAACCAAACCTGAAATTTCTTACCGGTTGTTTGTTCAAAAGCGTCAAATGCATTGGCCAATTTTTCTCCCAATGCCTCCATGTCGGTTCCCACCTCGTCTGGCTTGTAAGGAACCTTGAAGCCGCCACCCAGATCAATGATGGTCAGGTCAGGGAAATACTGTGTTGTTTCAAGCACCAGCTCCAACCCTTTCACAAATACTTCCAGGTCCTTGATTTCGCTGCCGGTATGGATGTGCAGGCCTTTCACCGACACCTTGGTACGCTCCACCACATCCCTTATCTCCTGCACC
>Ga0209444_10000178_pt1 | contig 34444 bp, 21 predicted proteins | sample LauGreFaBDMM15DN_2_FD_188215 | JGI IMG/M metagenome (GOLD analysis project Ga0209444, IMG submission 188215) | Freshwater lake microbial communities from Lake Michigan, USA - Fa13.BD.MM15.DN (SPAdes) (version 2) | ecosystem: Environmental > Aquatic > Freshwater > Lake | place: Lake Michigan... | reverse complement strand
CCTCGAACTTGCGACGCGCAAAAGTGCAAGTGACCCAGCTTTGCCGCGATACCTTGAAATTGTTAGAACCCGAGTTAGCCGAACGCGGCATTCAGGTGGTGTTGGATTTTTCCGATGATATCCCGATTATTGATCTTGATGCGGTACAGATTCAGCAGGTCTTTCACAACGTGCTGCGTAATGCGGCGCAAGCGATTCGCAGCGATGCAGGAGGTTGTATTACTGTCGCGATGGCGCACAATGACTACGAGCTGCAAGTGCAAATTAGCGATAATGGCGCGGGCATTCCCCCTGAGCAAATGGGCGTTTTATTTGAACCGTATCGAACAACAAAAGAAGGCGGCACGGGCCTTGGTTTGTTGATTGTGCGGCGCATTATTCGTGAGCATGGTGGCGAGATGGAAATTGAAAGCCGTGAGGGCAGCGGTACGCGTGTTTCCTTTTATTTGCCGCTCGCTGCGAAAAAAGCGAGATTGCTGCCTGAACCTGAGACCGTGATCGAGATAACACCATGAGCCGACAGCCTGTTTTATTGATAGTAGATGATGAAAAGCCGACGCGCGAAGGCTTGCGACTTGCTTTAGAAGGGGAGTTCGATGTTTTTCTTGCGGCGAATTTGAAGGAAGCGGAATCTGTGCTGCACAATGAGCACGTGGATGTCTTGCTAACCGATTTGCGCCTAGGCAGCGACAATGGCATGGAGGTGTTAGATCGGGCAATGGCCTTATCGAAGCCCCCATTGGCGGTGATGATGACGGCTTACGGCTCGGTCGATACGGCTGTGGAAGCAATGCGTCGTGGAGCTTGGCATTTTGTCACCAAGCCGCTTAATCTTGATGAAGTGGAAATGCTACTTAAGCGAGGATTGCGTTCGCGGGTATTGGAAGAAGAGAATCGCGAGCTCAAGCAAGTTGTTGCGGAAAAACGCAGCCTGAAACATTTAATCGGAAAATCCTCGGCGCTTGCGCAGACAATCGATCGCATCGAGCAAGTCTCTCCGACACGCGCTACGGTTCTGATTGAGGGCGAGAGCGGCACGGGTAAGGAAGTAGTGGCACACACGATCCATCAACTATCGGGTCGTCCCGCTTCGAAGTTTGTCATTGTCCACTGCGCGGCACTCTCCCCACAGTTGTTAGAAAGTGAGCTTTTTGGCCATGAAAAGGGTGCTTTCACGGGGGCTGCGCAGCGCAGGCTCGGGCGCTTCGAGCAAGCAGATGGCGGGACGATTTTTCTCGATGAAATTGGTGAGATTGATGCGGCAACGCAGGTGAAATTACTTCGAGTGCTGTCTGAGCGAACGATTGAGAGGGTTGGCTCGAATACGCCGATTAAGGTCGATGTGCGAGTGATCGCCGCAACCAACAAAAACCTCCGATCATTGGTGGAAAAAGGAGATTTTCGTGAGGATTTGTTTTTTCGCCTCAATGTGATCAAGATTGATATGCCGCCACTGCGCGATCGAGGCGAGGACGTGATTTTGTTAGCGGCGGCATTTTTGCAGGAATTTGCCAAGGAGAATCAAAAAGCAGTGCAGAACCTGAGTGATCAAGCATTGCGCCTGCTTCGCGACTATCGCTGGCCGGGAAATGTGCGTGAGCTGCGCACAGTTATCGAGCACGGTGTAGTGATGTGCAATGGTCGCGAGATCGGTGTCGAGCATTTGCCTGATTTTCTGCAAAATGCGCCCCGAGTAGAATTGCCGAATTTACTTTTCCCCGCAAAGGAAGTGCAAAAAGGGCTTGCTAGCACCAATGATTTGAATTTGAATGTGCTCGAGCAACGTGTTATTCAGCAAGCCTTGACGAAAGCCGACGGCAATCGCACAGAGGCCGCCGAATTACTGGGAATCTCGCGACGCACCCTGCAACGAAAACTTAAAGAATACGGTTATCAATAATTTTCTCTGACCCTTATGAATCAACAATCCAATTCCTCCTTCGATGCTCCGGCCTTAGTGCGTAAGATGTTGTTTTTTCTACTGATGGTGACTCTCACTCTCAGCAACGTATTTTTGCTGTTTCGGGGTCTGAACTCGGACATCGGTATGGATCAGGCACAGATTGCGCGGGAAATTTCTCGGGGCAATGGCCAGGCTACGAAGTTCATCAGACCCGCCGCCTACGAGCAGAGCAAGGCAGCACCAGACCCGAGCGTGAGCTTCATGGGTTTTCGCGATACCTTTCACGCACCACTGAATCTTTATATCAATGCCGTGGTATTTAAGATGATCGATGCGGGAAACAACGCCAAGTGGAAGATCCAGAAAGACCAGCGCATTTATAGTCTGGACCGCTGGATCGCAGGCGTATCGACATTGTTTTTCCTGCTTTCAATTGGCGTGAATTACTTACTCATTTCACGGATTTTCGATGGCAAAATTGCCGGTGTCACGGCCCTCTTGATGCTATGCTGTGAGCTGATGTGGAGTTTCTCTCTGAGTGGGCTGCCGCAAATGTTGATGTTGTTTTTGTTTTCCTCTGCAACGTATTTCGCTTACCGCGCGGTAGAATACGCGCAGGAAGGCCGTGTGCCGATGACGCCTGCACTGCTCTCAGGATTTTGTTTGGTGCTGCTTTCCATGACGCAGTGGATCGCAATCTGGGTTTTGCTCGGCTACCTGATCTTTGCGGCCGTAGCATTTCGCCCGCGTGGCTTGGTGTCGATTATTGTTTTAGGCTTGGCAGTGGTATGCATACTTGCACCGCTTTATCGCAATTATCAAGCGAGTGGATCGATCATGGGAACGGCCTATATGGTTCTCTACAACGGTCTTGGCGGTGGCGAAGACTCGGCGATGCGCGTGACTGATTTGTCATCGGATGATTCGAGCTTGAATTTGAATGGGCTGATGATGCGCATCGTACGCACTACAATTGTGCAAGGGGCGGACATTCTTCCTTTCCTTGGCTCGATCTTTGCGGCGCCGCTGTTTTTCATCGCGCTGTTGCACCCGTTTAAGCAATTATCGATTGCGCGTTTCCGCTGGTGTATTTTGCTTATGTGGGTCTTTGCGGCTTTAGGAATGTCAATCTGTGGTGTTTCGTCCGAGGGCAATCATCCGAACCAAATTCACATTCTTTTTGCGCCGATTATGACGGCCTATGGATTGGCGTTACTGTCGATTTTTTGGAGTCGTCTCGAAGTTGTGGCAAATGTACCTTTGCTGAAGAATGTGCATCACATCATCATTGTTTTGCTCTCGGCGGCACCGCTGATCTTGGGCTCAATCAATTCCGCGCGCGTTGGACTTTTCCTCGGTGAAAAAGGCTGGCCACACTGGCCTCCGTATCTTCCTGAAACTGTGAATACCTACTATGATCAATTCGACATGGTGAAAAAGGATCAAATCATCGTAACCGATCAGCCGTGGGCCATCGCTTGGTATGCTGACCGCGTTTCTCTATGGCTACCCAAAAAAGTCAAGGGCTTCGAGGATTTGGAAATTGCCGCAAGTAATCTGAAAACACCGATCGTCGGTATGCTGGTTACCCCTTCATCCTTTGGCCAGCGTTCACTCAGCGAGATCGCCATCGAGTATGGTGATTTTACCTCGCTGATCATGGACGGCCGCGCTTACTTCGCGACCTTGCCGGCAGGCGTGACTTTGTTTGATAAGGATCCCAAGGTGTCGACTATCGCGCAGAAGTATCGCTACCGCGCCAGTCTTGTCGGTGGGGGGGGCATGCTCTACTACAGTAGCCTACCGCTGCAAAATCCGGAGTAACTCACCCAGTATAAACCTATGAGTCGCAAAAAAGAAGAAGCTGCCGAGCTAGGCTCCGACTTTGAAGCTTCGCTCGCGGAGCTGGAGTCGATAGTCGACGCTCTAGAGAGTGAAGAACTGAGTCTTTCCGAGATGATTGCCCGCTACGAAAAAGGGAGCGCGTTGCTCGTCAACTGTGATCGTTTCCTCAAAAGTGCCCGTAAGCGCTTGGAAATCATCGCAATGCGCGAAGAAAATGAAAACGTACTAGCGCAAGACGGAAAATTGTGCCAACCTCCGCCGCCGGCAAGTCCGGATTACGATCACGATGACGACTCCATCAGCCTCTTCTGAACCACCCGCCCTAGGCCCATTGCTCTCCGGAATTAATTCCCCGGAAGATGTCAAAGCTCTCTCCGATCAGCAATTGCCTCTACTGGCTGATGAAATACGCCACTCGCTGATCACCTCGCTAGCCAAAACAGGCGGTCACCTTGGCCCGAACTTGGGCGTGGTCGAGTTGAGCATCGCTCTGCACCGAGTGTTTGCTACTCCTTCAGACAAGTTCGTATTCGACGTTGCCCACCAAGGCTACGTGCACAAGATGCTAACTGGTCGCGCTGATAAAATTCATACGATCCGCACCTACAAGGGCCTCAATGGGTTCTTGCTGCGATCAGAGTCCGAGCACGATAGCTACGGTGCTGGTCACGCTGGCACCTGCCTCTCGGCTGCTCTCGGCATGGCTGCTGCTCGCGATATACTCAAGGAAGATTCCCACGTTGTTGCTGTCGCTGGCGATGCTGCATTTACTTGCGGTCCTACCTTAGAAGCACTCAACAACATCGCCGAGACCACGCGCAAGTTCATTGTGGTGCTTAACGATAACGAATGGTCGATCGATAAAAATGTCGGCGCCATCGCGAAGTATTTTAACGCCCTACAAACGCACTCGACCTACGCCACCGTTCGTGCTAAAGCGGCAAATTTTGTTGAGAAAGTTGCAGGCAAAGCAGTGCGCAATCTCGCGCATAAAGTCGAAGAGGGTGCGAAAAACTTGCTATTCCCGAACGTGTTGTTCGAGAAGTTTGGCATGCGCTATTATGGTCCGATCGATGGTCATGACGTTGGCCTGTTGGTGAAAACTTTCGAACATCTGAAAACGCTCAACGAGCCCGTGGTTCTACACATCATCACCGAAAAAGGTCGTGGCTACAAACCAGCGTTGGCTAACCCTGGAAAATTTCATGGTCTTGGCTCCTACAACATCGAAGACGGCTCGACCTCGGCGGGTGGGCCGCCAACGGCATCGGAAATCTTTGGTCGTACTGTCACTGATCTCGCTAAAGCGGATGAAAAAATTGTCGCCATCACAGCTGCCATGCCTGGAGGCACACGCTTCGATATTTTCAAAAACGAACTGCCCGAGCGCTACTACGATGTCGGCATCGCTGAGGAGCACGCCGCATTGTTTGCCTGCGGTCTTGCGACCCGCGGCATCCGTCCCTTTTTGGCAATCTATTCGACCTTCATGCAGCGCGCCTACGACATGATCATTCATGACATGGCCTTACAAAATCTTCCCGTGCGCCTCTGCATGGATCGCGGCGGCCTATCGGGCGATGACGGTCCTACGCACCACGGACTCTTTGATATCGGCTACCTGCGCCATGTGCCAGGCTTGATTTTCATGCAGCCGAAGGATGAAAATGAAATGGTCGACATGCTGCATTTCATGGCGGGCTACGAGGCTGGGCCTACGGTCATTCGTTACCCGCGTGGACCGATTCGCGGCACTCCCATTTCGCCTACGCGCAGCAAACTCGAAATCGGCAAAGCCGAAGTCGTTGCTGATGGCACCGACGTTGCGCTGATCGGACTTGGCACGATGTTTGAAATGGCAGAACAGGCGAAAGTTTTGTTAGAAGCACAAGGCTACTCAGTCGCGCTGATCAATCCACGTTTCATCAAGCCGCTCGATGCAGCTGTGATTGAAGAATACGGCAGAAAATGCCGCGTCGTCTGCACCTTTGAGGACCACGTGATCAAACACGGTTTTGGAGCTGCGGTGATCGAGCTCTTGCACGAGGCAGGGATTCACACCCCAGTCGAGCGCATCGCCTGGCCCGATGAATTTGTTGAACACGGCAAACCAGAAATCCTCCGCGATCTCCACAAAGTCACCGCCGCCGAGGCCGTGACCAAGTGCTTAAAGCATTTGTGAGGTGCTCCATGGCGTTTATAGGACGTATGTGACCCATAGGTTCTATCTCTTGCCATCATCAATAAACACATCCACTTGCTGGCCGACGTAGACTTTGAATTCGGTGGGCGGGGTGAAGGAGAAGATGACTTGAAGCACGCGGGTGTCGACTCGTTCGGTGCTGGCTCCGGTGAGGCTGGTTTTGGGGACGACGTAGGGCTCGATGTATTCCAGGGTCAGCGGGATGGCATGATTGCGGTCGCCTTTGATGTGGGCGGTGGCTTTTTGGTTTTTGTTGATGCGCACGGCGTTTTGTTCATCGATGTCAACGCGGGCTTGCAGTCGATCGGTGCGACCGAGAATCAAAGATGGGCTTTTCGGATCGGTGCCGGCCCATTCGCCAGCGCGGATGTGAAGCTGGAGGATTGTGCCATCGCGTGGCGCTTTGACGGATAGGCGTTCGCGCAGAAGTTCGAGGCTGCTTTTCGCGGCTTGGGCGGTTTTTTTCTGTGCTTCAGCGGCAAGGACTTGGGTGCGGGCGACGTTGACTTCGTCTTTGCGCGATTGCAGATCTTCGGCGGTGATGGCGCGTTTGTCGGCGATTTTGTCGAGTCGATCAAACATCGCTTGCGAGCTGGCGAGCTGGGCTTGGGTTACCTGGACGGCGGCATCGGCCTGATCGATTTGAGCCTCGGCACCAAGGAGTTGGGCGGCGAGATCGCGGTCGTCCAGTTGGAAAAGTAGATCGCCTTTTTTCACTGCTTGGCCGACCTTGATCGGTACGACAGTGACGAGTCCTGGAGCGGGTGTGGCAACGGTGACATTTTCTTCGAAGGCCTCGATGAGGCCATTGGCGGCGATCATTTCCTCATAGGGCCGGGCAGGAGGCGGCTGCGGCGGAGCATCGGGCATGGGGGATTCCGCAGCTTTGATGGTGTTGCTGACGACGATGATACCACCGACTCCTGCGATGGCAAGAACGATGGTGAGGTAGCGGAGGATAGTGAGGAAAATGCTCATGGCGATAAAAAGTTAGCAGTGATGATCGAAGTCGAATTGAGACGTGGGCACGGACTCTAAAATGCGTCCGTCATTCATGGTGGCGATGCGGTCGGAGTAGGGCAGAATGCGGTGATCGTGGGTAACAACAATGGCACAACGTCCCGGTTGGCGCATCAGCTCACGAAACAATTCCATGACCATTTTTCCGTTTTCGGCATCGAGCGCGGCGGTGGGTTCGTCGCAAATGATCAGACGCGGATTGTGAACCAGCGCGCGGGCGATGGCAACGCGTTGTTGTTGGCCACCGGAAAGTTGGTTCGAGCGTTTTTTCATGTGCTCGCCCAGCCCGACTTGTCCTAACGATTTCCTGGCAAAGGGCAGCGCCTTGCTCATCGAGTAGCCTTGAATGAGCAGGGGAACGCAGACATTTTCCTCACAGGTGATGGTGGGGATGAGATTGAATTGCTGAAAGATGAAGCCAATTTGCTTGGCTCGGAAGCGGGTGATGGCGGATTTTTTCATCAGGTGCAGGTCTTCGCCAAAAACATTGACCTCGCCGGAATCTGGCGTGAGTGTCCCTGCGAGGATGCTGATGAGTGTCGTCTTGCCACAGCCGGAAGGTCCGAGAAGCATCAGGATTTCTGATTCATAGGCATCGAGATCGACGCCGTGGAGCACCTGTATGCGCGAGTTACCATCACCAAAACTTTTGGTGATGGAGCGGGCGCGGGCGGCGATGGCAGGTGTGGCATTCATAAAAAGTAGAGCAGATCAACCACGGAAAACGACGGCGGCATCGAGTAAGCTGACACGCAGGATTCCGAGAAATGAAGCAAGCAAGCAGATGAATATAATCACACCCAGCACGCCGAGGGGAATGATATCGGGCATAAAAAAGGGTGGCTGAGTGTTCTTGATTGCAGCCATTCCAAATATAGACGCGAAAAGCAGACCGATGCCGTAGCCGATCATACCGACGACGGATACCTGTGTGAGCAGCATCATACAGAGCTTGCCATTGGTCGCCCCCATGGCCTTGAGCGCGCCGTAGTGCTTGAGATTATCGAGTACGAACAGGTAAAACGTCTGACATGAAATCGCGATGCCGACAATCAGTCCGACCAATACCGTGGTTCCGAAAGAAATCGGTATACCGGTATTTTTCACAAACCAAAAAATCGTGGCGGTGTTGAAATCGCGCGGTGAAGACTTGAAACCGGTGTTGACATATGCCTTCAGCCCCGTTTCGGCTTCGATGCTTTCGGCAACTTCATCAATACTCTTACCCGCTGCGGGGGAGACTAAAATGGCCGACAACATCTTGCGTTGCTGCGGGGAATAACTGAGCGCACGTTCATAGGTCGTCCAGACAAAAGGACCGCCAGTGAACGAACGCATCGCATGGCAAATGCCGACGATGCGCGCCTCTTGGTCGTTGATTTCAAAAGTACTACCCATTTTCAAAGGGACTGCAGGATTTGGCGATAAACGCTTGAGCGCGAGATCGTCGACCACCACGGCGTTCGGCTGGCGCAGGGACTCGATAGAGCCTTCGATCATCCGCGGTGGTGCCCCAGCAAACGTTGTCGAGTCAATCCCTAACAACTGCACTACCGTGAGACTACCGTTCTCGAGTCGCACATTTTGCACGCCCGAATATAACGGCATAGCCCAATCGACACCTGAAACGCTGCGCACACGACCGAGGTCGGTATCGCGCATGGCGATGGTTTGATTCACCTGTCGCACCTCAGTTTCCACCACCCAGATCGGTGCGGGGGCATTTTTCAGAATCGCTGTGGTCCAGCGCATCAGACCGCAAAACACCGAGCTTTGTTGAGTCATCAGAAAGGTGGAAAACATCACGCCAAACACCAGCATTAGGTATTTCGCAGTGTCACCAAAAAGCATTTTAAGTGCCAAACGGAACATGGAGGCGCTTAGAATACAGAGTAATACCAGAAAAGCAAATGTAGAGAGGGGTTTTGAAAAAAGAAACACGATAAAGCCCACTTTTGCTTTTTGCTCTTTTTTCCAGTCTTATATCTTACCTCTTATGTCTGAAGGTCTTTCCTCTCTAACATCTCGTCACAAAAAAACCACCGAACTGCGGTGGTTGTGTTCTATCTGAGAAGTTTCCCCTCTGAGATCTTGCCAAAAAAAATGGCGACTCGTAAGGGAGTTGAACCCTTCTTGCCAGGATGAAAACCTGGAGTCCTAACCGATAGACGAACGAGTCATGAAGCAGTGGTTGGGGGCGCAGAAGTTCGCAGAATTCCCAAAAAAGACAAGAATTTTTTTGCAGAAAGTGCATTTTTTTTTCAAGGCCTTAATTTTGCAACATCGGAGTGATGATTTCGCTACTATTGCGATAGAAATTTTCTGCATTGATCCACCATGAGGCGAGGAAATTATGCCAAGTCAGTGACCTCGCGGAGATGCAAAGCATGCCACAAAGCAACAGAACGTTGGCAAGATAGATGATCACTAACGAGAAAAAAGTGTCGTTCTCTTTGAGGTCGGGCTGATCTCGGGGGATCATCCACAAAGTCCAGAAGATGTGGAAGACCCAGCTCGATCCAATGAGGAAAAAAAGAATCTGATCCGTGTAGGGAGGCAGTGTCGTAAAGATTCCGATCAATCCATAAACTGCCAAGGTTGCCATCGACCACGACGGCACAAAGTACGGCGACAGAGAGATCAGCAGATTGGTTTTGTTCGTCGCGATGTAGCCACCTTTCGTGGAAGCTTTAAAATCAAAGACCCAACCAAAGTGGAAAACAACGAACATGGCGTGGGTGTATTCGTGACCTAATACATATAAATAAAGCAGACTCCTGCGGCACAGGCCCGTCATCAGGCAGGTGAGCATGATCACAGCTCCGAGCCCGAAATACCAAAACTCGGGCGTGCGCCAAAATCCGCGCTGCAAGGTTTCGTGAGAAAACTGGCTCCACAAGGTCTGAGTCGTTACCACACAGATGGGAATGAGGATCAGCGCAAAAAGCCAGCGCAGCAGCCGAGTGGGCCAAGTGAGCTCATATTCATCATACTCGCGACCTTCTGCTAGGGCTGCTCGGATGTGCTTGAACTCGCGTAAATTGGCATGCCGATTGGTTTTATTGAGAGCCTGTCGATTGATCTGTCGCAAGCTAGCCAAAAACGTCGTGTTATCACGCGCTTTGTTACGGGCGCGGATTTTGGACAGTTCCAGTTTCTTGCGGGAGCGAGCCATGTGCTTTGGTGAAAGCTTAATTATCAGGGATTCCGAGAGAAGCAAGTGCATATTTGAAAAGCCTTTTCGTAGCCAGCAAAACAGGCCTTTCACGCGAAAGAACGACACGGTAAATGACGTATACGATGGCACCTATGTTTTCCCGTGCTACCGTATTTGTCCTCTCCCTGCCGACCTTGATTTGCCCTCTCTACGCTCTCGATATCTACGTTTCGGCGCAAGGAAAAGTTGGCAACTCGGGTGAGAAATCTGCGCCCTTGGCGGATCTCGCCGCAGCGCGTGATGTGGCTAGAAAAGTTGCGGGAAAGGAAGCGGTGACCGTTCACGTCGCCGATGGCATCTACTACTTGCCGGAGACACTAGCATTTTCTCCCGAGGATTCGGGTTCGGAGAAATTTCCAATCACCTATCAAGCCGAGCATGAGGGTAAGGCGGTGATCAGTGGAGGTGCACGACTTTCCTTGAAATGGCAGGTCCAGACCGAAGGGCGATATGTAGCTGAAACACCTGCCGGATTGGCGATCGATCAATTGTTCATCGATGGCGTGCGTCAGCGCATGGCACGGTATCCGAATTTTGATGCGAGCAAAACCACTGCGGCATACCAAGGTTATGCGGCGGATGCTTTCTCGAAGGAACGCGCGGCTCGTTGGAAAGATCCCGTCGGCGGCTTCATTCATGCGATGCATGTCGGTCGCTGGGGCGGCTATCATTATCGTATCACAGGAAAAGATGCGCAAGGCAATGTCACTTATGAAGGTGGCTGGCAAAACAATCGGCAGATGGGCATGCACAACGAATTTCGCATGGTGGAAAACATCCGCGAAGAGTTGGATGCCGCGGGTGAGTGGTTTCATGATGTCAAAGAAAATGAGCTCTACTATCAGCCGGAAGCGGCTGTGAATCTTGCAGAATCTGTTGTCGAGGTAGTGCGCTTGCCGCATTTGATCGAGTTCCGCGGCTCGGAAAAATCGCCCGTGCGTTTCATCACGCTGAAAGGTTTCACTTATCGTCATACGGCTCGGACTTTCATGGAGTGCAAGGAGCCGCTGTTGCGCTCGGACTGGGCGATTTATCGCGGTGCGGCGATTTTATTGACTGGCACCGAGCATGTCAGCTTGCTCGATAGCGAGTTCGATCAAGTCGGCGGCAATGCGGTGTTTTTCAATTACTATAATCGTAGTGGATTGGTCAAAGGCTGCCACATTCACAATTCGGGAGCCAGCGGTGTTTGTTTCGTTGGCGACTCAAAAGCGGTGCGCAATCCGTTATTTGAATATGCTCAATCGCAGGATCTCACCAAGATTGATCGCACACCAGGGCCGATTGGGCAAAATTTCCCTGCGGATTGCGTCGTCGATGATTGCTTGATTCATGGCATCGGACGCGTCGAACGCCAACCAGCAGCGGTGCAAATCTCGATGGCGCAGAGCATAACCGTGCGCGATGTTTCGATTTACGATTGTGCGCGTGCCGGCATCAACATCAGCGAGGGCACTTGGGGAGGGCACTTGATCGAAGGCTGTGATGTGTTTGATACTGTGCTCGAAACACACGACCATGGCTCGTTCAATTCGTGGGGCCGTGATCGTTTTTGGACTAGCAATCATCGCGGCGTGAGCATGCCGGAGGTACAGAAAGATCCGCAGTTGCCGTATCTCGATTGCGTGAAAACGACGATCATTCGCAACAGTCGTTGGCGCTGTGATCACGGCTGGGACATTGACCTCGACGATGGTTCCTCCAACTACGAAATTTACAACAATCTGCTCTTGCAAGGTGGACTGAAATTTCGCGAAGGCTACGGTCGCAATGCCTACAACAACATCATCATCAACAACGGCTTTCACCCGCATGTGTGGTTCGATGATAGCGCGAGCAAGTTGACGCAAAACATTCTCATGAAAGCACACGCGGCCATCGGTCAGCCCGAGCAGTGGGGCAGGAAAGTGGACCGGAATTTTTTCACCAATGCTCAAGATCTGCCAAGTCATCGTGCAGCTGGTGCTGATCAAAACTCGCTTGCTGGCGATGCCGAATTTATCGATCCCGCGCAGGGCGATTTCCGCGTCAAAGATTCCTCAGCCGCGCTGAAAATCGGCTTCAAAAATTTCCCGATGGATCAATTCGGCGTCAAAAAACCAAGCTTGAAAGCGATTGCAAAAACTCCCGTGATTCCCGCATTGTTAGCCGATGATCAACCAGTGGGCGATGCCGTCGAATCACCGCGCTATTGGCTCGGCGCCCGCTTGCTTAGCCTTGAAGGCGAAGAGTTTTCAGCCTTTGGCACCCGCAAAGAAGATGGTGGCGTGCATCTCGTTCAGGTGCCTGATTCCAGTGCTGCAAAGCGTGCTGGATTGCAAAAAGATGATCTCATCCAAGAGCTCAATGGTCACAAAATCCGCCATGTCACTGACTTACTCGCCGCTCTAACAGAAATCGCCAATGCGCCTTTCCAAGTGAAGCTCATCCGCTTCCAGAAACCGCTTGCTCTCGCGGTGAAAAATGCGCATTATACGGTTATCGAGTCCGCGACTGAGGGCACTTTTACTCGCATCAAATTGGCACCCGCTTCCGCACTTGCCGTGACGAGCAGTCGACAAACCAACAATGATCCACTCAGCACTCTGGTCGATGGCAAAGTCGCAGCGAATTATGGTCCGGTCTTTGGCAACGGCGTGATGCAAGGGATGTATAAGATCGACATTGGTTCGGTGAAATCTGTGAAATCGATCCGCACTTGGTCACATCATCTGAGTGAAGTGCGCGGTCATCAGCGCTTCAATCTCTACGGCAGCAGCTCCGCCAGCGATCCTGGATGGAATGTGCAGGATGATAAAACATTCACCGCCCTCGCATCGATCGATACCCTGAGCGCCACAGTTGATGGCTACGTCGCGACCTCACTCGAAGCCCGCTCAGATGACGCCCTAGGCAAATTCCGCTGGATCATCTGGTCCCTCAGCCCCATCTCACCCGCCCAAGAAAACACCGCCCTGCAAGAACTGCAAGTCATCGTGGAGTGAAACAAGTATAAGTGGGAGCGCTGACTTTAGTCCGCAACACAGCAATGAATATTCGTTAAGCAGCTCCCATACACAAAACCACAAAAAAGACCAAGAGCCATTACCCGAAAATATAAAAATTATCACACTGCCCGCATACAGCCCTGAACTCAATCCAGTGGAAAAACTCTGGGACATCGTCAAGGATGGGATATGCAATCGAGATTGGAAAAAGCTCGATGAGCTTGAAGAAAAGATTGCCGAGCGGATCAAGCCATATGGGTAAGATGCAAAACGTTTAACTCGATTGATTGGAAATAGCTAGTTAGTCTCTGAACCACATTCTATAGGTAAAATCGAGTTACGACAATACAACGTGATAAATGGTGTAACCAACGATACTGAAATCATGTTGCAAAATCTACAATCTTGTTTCTCGTGGCCACTGATCCGAAGGACTCGCCTTACCCAAAAGCTTCCGTGAGCACATCAGCGAATGCGTTGCTGATATGCTGGAATACGTTCGGCTGGGTTAATCGGTGATAAACACCTCACGTGGCTTGGCTCCTTCGCCGGGGCCGATGAGGCCGCGGGCTTCAAGAATGTCCATCATGCGCGCGGCGCGGGTGTAGCCGAGGCGGAGGCGGCGTTGCAGCAGCGAGGTGCTGGCTTTTTGCTCTTGGCGCACGACTTCGATGCATTTGATCACGAGCTCTTCATCGACGTCGGAGTCCTCGCCGTTTTCATCATCGCCGAAGTTTCCGGACTCAATGGCTTTGTGAATTTCGCTCTCGAAATTTGGTTTGCCGAAGGCGGAGCAGTGTTCGACGAGGCGTTCGACCTCGGCATCGGAGACGAAGGCGCCCTGCGAGCGTTCGAGTTTTGCCGAGCCTGGTGGGAGGTAGAGCATGTCGCCTTTGCCGACGAGCTTATCGGCACCTTTGGTATCGAGGATGACGCGGGAATCAAGCTGCGAGGAGACCTGGAAGGCGATGCGGCAGGGGATGTTGGCCTTGATGATGCCGGTAACGACATCGGCGCGTGGCGTCTGCGTGGCGATGATGAGGTGGATGCCGGCGGCGCGGGCCTTCTGGGCGATGCGGGCGATGCAGCCCTCGACATCGGCGGGCGCGGTCTGCATGAGGTCGGCAAGCTCGTCGATGAGGACCACGATGTAGGGGAAACGATCGGGGATTTTGTCGTCATCGGGGATGATATCATCTTCGTCCTCCTCGGCGCCGAGCTCACCGGATTCGAGCGCGGCTGCTATGGACTCAATGGCTTCGAGATCCACTTCGGGTTCAGGCTCTGGTTCCGGCAAGGGCAGATCGCCCATGACGGTTTTTTCGGGACGTGGGCGGCTGTTGTAGCCATCGAAATTTCTGACGCCCACTTTGGCAAAAATGCGGTAGCGTTTTTCCATCTCGTTGACGACCCACTTGAGCGCGGCAACGGTTTTTTTCGGGTCTGTGACGACGGGGACGACGAGGTGGGGGAGTTTGTTGTAAATTTGCATTTCCACCACCTTCGGGTCGACCATGATGAAGCGCAGTTCATCGGGTCCGAATTTGAAAAGGATTGAGGCGATGATCGAGTTGATGCAGACGGATTTTCCGGATCCCGTGGCACCAGCGACGAGAAGGTGAGGCATGGCGGCGAGGTCGCCGATCACGGTTTTGCCATAAACATCCTTGCCGAGAGCGAGCGGGATTTTCTTTTTGGGTGAGCGGAATTCGGGGTCTTGCAGCAACTCGCGCAGCGGCACGGCGACCTTATTGGTGTTGGCAATCTCAATGCCGACAGTGTCCTTGCCGGGGATCGGCGCGAGGATGTTGATGCGCTCGGCGCGGGTGGCGCGGGCGAGGTCGGCCTCGAGCTGGGAAATGCGTGAGACGCGCAGGCCGCTGGAAGGATAAATCTCGTAGCGGGTAATCGTCGGGCCGCGGGTGATGTCGCCGGGGGTGACATCGATGCCGAAAGATTTGAGTGTATCGATGATGTTTCGTTGGATCAACAGCAGCTCGTCCTTATCGGCCTCGGGAGCATCAGGCGTATCGTCGATATCGAGCAAGTCGAAGCCGGGAAGCTCGTAGTTTTCAAATCCGGTGGTTGTGAGCGTGAGATCGCTTTTCGGCTTGCGCTCGAAGGGTTTATCTCCGGGCTTGGTAGCCTCAGGGCGTCGCGCTGAGGCATCGATGATCTTCGGTGGCGGCGTGGTACTGAGAGGCAGGAATTGCTGATCTTCCTCGGGCGTTGGATGGAACAGCGGCTTGGCGCGGCCGGATTCGTCTTCTTCCTCGGCAGACGAACCACTGGCCAGTTGGCGCGATTTTTTGCGGCGTTCTTTTTCTGCCTCGCGCTCGAGTTGGCGCAGATATTCGCGCTCTTCCGCGGCGCGTTGTTGCTCCCTAGCTTCGCGTTTGGCGCGTAGTTTGCGGCGGGCGAGGATGTAGCAAGCGCGGACAAATTGAATGGGCGGAAGGCCAGTGATGAGGATGAGGGCGATGAGATAAAGCGTGCAAAGAAGGATCATGCTACCCGTTTTACCGAGCAACAATTGGAAGACGTAGAAGCCGATGCCTTTGCCTAGCAGTCCACCTGGGCCGACGATGATGTAATGTTCTTTCCAGTGCTGAAAAAATGAGCCTGACACTTGAAGAATGCAGGCGGCGCTGAGAATCAGGATGCCGAAGCCAGTCATGGTGCGCAGCCAGAGGCGGGCGTTGAAAAACAACTTAGCGATGCCAAACCAGATGAGAGCAACGGGAATCAAGTAGCCGGCAGCACCGAGCAAGATGATCTGGAATGCGCCGAGAAGGGCTCCCACAGGGCCGATGAGGTTTTGTTGTTGGTTTTTTTCATTTGCTGAAATTTTTAGCATCTCAGCCACTGGTTTGTCATAGGGACTGTAAGAAACTAGAGAGAGCAAGGCAACAACTCCGACGATCAGTAGGATGATGCCGATGATTTCACTATTGCGTTTATCGGGGATGGGGGTCTCTCCGCGCTTGAAGTTTTCGTTTTTCGCCATGATTGGAATGATCAGGTGTGAGCATGAACTCCTTTAGGTGCTCCCGCAAGCCTGATTTTCAGGAAAGTTTAATAATTTGGGGTAAAAAAATCGGCTGCAATCATGGAGAATGCAGCCGATGGGAGAGCAATGAGGCGATTTTACGGATTTGTCACGGAAATGCGAGTAAAGCTGCGCGCACCTTCCGCAGGGAGGGTGACGGTGACTTTGTCGAGTCCGGTGGCATAGAAATTCGACGTGATAACGATGCTTGCACCATTTGCGCCATTGACTGCTGTATTCCAGGTATCGAGGTTATTGCTAAACTCGAGAACGGGATTGAGGTAGGCAGAAGTGCTTAGGCGCGGGTATTCGATGGTGACGGTGCGAGAAGCTCCGCTGCCGGTGATGACGGGCTCAGGTAGACTGATGTCATTGGCGAGAGTAGGGTCGCCACCGAACACGAACTCCAGTCCATTGTCGATACCATCTCCATCATAGTCATAGTCAAATGCGGCGGTTGAGCTTGAGAGCCCGTAAGTGCCAACCCACTCGGTGTATGCTGCTACTTTGGTGTAGACCAGTTCGAGGTTGTTGCCCGCGACGCGGACAGCCCATGTGCCATTACCGGGGAAATTGACGGGATTGACCGTGAAATCAGCTGCGTTAAATCCTGTAATGCCGCCGGTGCTTGTGGCGATGGTGAAAACGCGATTTGCTTCGGTGAAATTGCTCAGGCTGGGGGCCTTGACAAGGATGGTGTGAGAACCACCGCCGAAGGATATCGATCCCGTGATGCTGAGATCAGAGTAGCCAGTTCCTGCGGGGCCATCCCAATCGAGCAATTCCGTGCCAAGTCCGCCGCCGGTGCTGACTGTTAGATTTTCACCAAGGCTGCCATTTCCTGCGAGAACAGCTGTATCCATGACATAGACTTCCGAGTCACTCAGTGAGCCATCGACGATCAATAGTCCATTGGTGACATCGGTAAAGCCTGTGTGAGTGGAGTTTCCATTTAAAATTAGTGTGCCGAGGCCCACTTTGTTGATTCCAGTTAAAGCGTCGACTGCTCCGTTGACAAATTCACCATCGAAGGTGTATTGGTTGCCGTTCACGGAGCTTTGTCCAATCGTCAACACGCCAGTAGTTTCTGGCACGGTATTGGTAATCGTGCCCGATCCTGCGATGCCACGAAAACCCTCGTTCAGACCTCCAAGGTCAAAAATGCCGTTCACAGTGACGTTGGTTTCGATGTAGATCTGGTCGCCACCGGTACCGGCTATTTTTACTGTGCCGCCGCTATTGATGGTAAGTCCCGTGGTGTTGCTAGCACCGATCGCGTGGACGGTAGTGTTACTAGCTTTTGCGAGGACTAGTGTGCCAGAATTGACTGTGGCAAATCCACCACTGTTGTCGCCTGTGCCGCTGAGGATTTGTGTTCCCAAACCATTCATCACCAGCGAACCACTGCTGTTCGGGCTGTATGAGCCGCCGAATTCGTAAGTGCCCGATCCGGTGATCGTGAGGTTGCCGGCACCATAGACGGTGCCATTGGTAAGTACAGAAGAATCCGACACTTGCACCGAGCTTAGGCCCATGACGCTGTCATTTTTACCGTTCATGTTCAGGTTGCTACCGCCTCCGCCAATGCGCAGTAAAGTCGCATCGGGAAGCACATCGTTGGCACCTAAGTTGATTGTGCCTGAAATGATTTTTGTCTCACCCGTGTAATTGTTGCCGGTGTTGTTGAGTGTCAATGTGCCAGAATCTTCTTTGCGCAAATTGCCGCCGCCGGTGATGATGCCTTCTACGGTGGTCGTAGTACCTCCCCATACGTAAAAGGTGCCCTCTTTGCCGTTGTTCAGCGTAACGGTGCGGGTGGCTGGGTGAGTGACAGATTGACCGTTGGTGACTTGCATCGAGGCGCTACCACCGCCGTTGTCCATGGTATCGACAATCGCCCCGTCAAAGATGATGTCGTTTTCGACGTTGCCGAGTGAGCTATCAGCGAGCGTAGCAGGTTGAATACGCAGGCGTCCTTTGGCAATGGTCCAGTTGCCGGTGAACGTATTGTTTGCATTGCGGACATCCCACTGAGAGGCACCTCCCGTGGCCGTGGCATGTGCGTATGTGATATTTCCTGTGCCGATGATGGTTCCGTCCCAAGTAGCGTTGTTGTAGCCACCATAAGTATTGGCTACGAGATTGTTATTGGTGACGGTGAGATTCGCTCCTGTGCCGAGATCCATGACGACATTGGTGTCTCCCGCTGAGCCTGTGGTAAGAGCACCTGTTGTGTCGGTTTTGCCGTTGACGTTAAAACGTGTGCCGCCCCAGAAAACACTGTAGGTGCCATCTGGCATAGCGTTGTCAGCATCGAGGCGAAGGATGTTACTGCCACGCATGTGAGTGATGCCGGTGTAAGTATTGCCTGCAGTCAGCGCGAGCGTCCCACTAAACATATTGATGTCGCCGACATGAGCCGAATTGCCCAAAGTAAGGTTTCCGCGAGTGTTATCGATGTTGCCGGTGAAAGTATTCAAGCCATTGAGAACTAGATTGCCGCCATCAGTGTGGCGCACATTTCCTGTTCCCGAGATGGCCCCTTCAATCGTTAAAGTCGCCGAACCATAGAGGCGAAAAATTTTATCACCACCGCCGGAGAGGACGATATCCCGCGTGGAGGGAAGAGTTCTATTGACCGTAGCGACAATGCCTCCACCTTGGATGACGATGTCATTGGTGAGATCGCCAAAAGCTCCGTTGTCGGAAAAACTGACCACGCCAGATGTGATGGTGACATTACCGGTAAAATTGTTTGCCGAATTTCCGAGAGTGACATTCCCGCCAACGCCGCCGCCACCATCCGAGGTGTCGCCATTGGCCGCAATGGTCAGATTGCCCGCGCCGTTGAGGAGAGAGTTGATGTTATAGTTGTTACCATTGCCGCGACCTGCTGCAGAGATCGTAGTGTTGGCTGCAAGTGCGATGGTGCCGCCATTGATGTTCTTAGAGCCGTCTTCTTCAAATGTGATCCCCCCCGCTTGCACGAGCCCGGAGACATTGACCGTCCACGATCCAGTGCCATCCGATCCAGAGGAAAACACTGCGATGTCGCCATCGGTGAACGTCGTCGTTGCGACATCGCCCGTTGCTGCAGAACTCCAGTTTGAGGTGATGCCGGAATCCCATGTGCCGCCGGCATTTCCTGAGCCTGCGACGTCGGCATTGACATCCCAATGCAGGGTGGCACCTTGCAATGTGTGAGAAAATGACAGACAGAGTGCAAGTGCACCAACAGTTTTTAGAGGTAATTTGGTTTTCATTGTGTGACGAGATTGTTCAAATTTATTTAAATAAATCACGAAGTCGATAAAAAAAGGGGTGCACCCTATTTTTCTAAAGAATCGTTTCTTTTGATCCATCATTCTTTTTTTGGACATTTCTGGCATTATCGCTTACATTGCAGCCATGCCCGATAAGAAAAAAATTGCCGACCTGCATTTCATGGATGCGCGCTGCAAATTGATTGACCTCGCTGCGTTTTTTGATCGCATGGACCGCCACGAAGGTGCCGCTGATTATCGTGATCAGGCGCTGCGCGCGGCCTTGCCGATTTTGTTGGAAAACCGAGGGGATCGGGCCAAGGCGGTGTTGGATTTCTTGTCAGATGAATCGTCTGAATTGCTAGAATCTGCCCCATTTCAAGGTGCATTTGGTGCTCCGATGCCGGAAAAAGGAGGTGCAGCATGAGATACATCGAACCACACGCGCACATGGTCAGTCGCACCACCGACGACTACCAAAAACTCGCTATTGCTGGTTGTGAAGTATTGTGCGAGCCCGCTTTCTGGGCTGGCTTTGATCGCGCCTCCGCTCAGGGATTTCACGATTATTTCCGCCAACTTACCGAATACGAGCCAAAGCGTGCGGAGAAATTCGGCATCAAGCATTTTTGCTGGCTGTGCATCAACCCGAAGGAAGCCGATGATCCGGTTTTCGCCCGTGAGGTGATGAGCCTCATTCCCGATTTTTTGGAGAAAAAAACCGTGCTCGGGATTGGTGAAATTGGCCTCAACAAAAACACCCGCAACGAGCTCACGATTTTCGAAGAACACGTGCAGATCGCACTCATGCATGACTTGCCGATTTTGATTCACACGCCGCATTTGGAAGATAAGAAAAAAGGCACCAAATTGATCCTCGATGCTTTGGGAAATTTCTCGGCACTGAACCGCGAAAAAGTCATCATCGATCACGTCGAAGAACACACGGCGGCGATGGTGTTAGAGCAAGGTTACTGGGCGGGTATGACCTTATATCCGGAATCGAAATGCACGCCGAATCGTGCGATCGATATGTTAGAAACGCTTGGCTCCGATCGCTTGTGGCTGAACTCTGCCTGCGACTGGGGCATTTCCGATCCACTAGCGGTGCCGAAGTGTGCGATCGAAATGAAGAAGCGTGAGCACAGCGCGGCATTCATCGAAAAGGTCGTTTACGAAAATCCCGCGCGCTTTTTGGCGCAGGCGAAAAATTTCTCGTTGTGAGGAGTCTGCGTAAGATCTCTGAAACGCCATGCATGGACTTTGCCTATTGATGAGATGGCCAGACTTTTTTATGTAACGATTTTGGCATTCGCATCGGCAAGCGCAGATTTGGTTGCTGTGGTGCCGAGCTTGGCCGAAATCATGCGTCCTTTTTCTGGCAAAACAGAGAAAGGTGTGGCTTGTGATTCGCTTGAAGGCAAGGTGATGTCTGGCTACCAAGGATGGTTCACTACGGGCAGCGATGGCTCTCCGTTGCCCTGGACTCATTGGACGCGCGATGGCAAGATTCCTAACGAAAAAAATTGCAGTGTGGAAATGTGGCCTGATATCAGCGAATATGTTGATGATGAAAGATTCGCAACGAATCTTGTGCACGCCGATGGCCGAAAAGCTGAGGTATTTAGCTCCTTGCATGCAAAAACAGTTGATCGACACTTTTCGTGGATGAAACAATACGGCATCGACGGGGCCTTCGTGCAGCGTTTTGCCGCAGACTTGCGAGATCCGTGGGTGATGTTGACGCGCACCACTGTGCTCGCTCATTGTCGGGCTGCTGCTCACGCACACGGTCGCGCTTATGTAGTGATGTATGATTTGTCAGGCTTGAAAAAAGGCGAAACAGCGATCGTGCGCGAGGATTGGAAGCGATTACGCAAAGAGATGTCGATCGCGGCAGACTCGCAATACTTGAGGCATCGCGGCAAACCACTCGTTGCCATTTGGGGCGTGGGGTTTTCGGATGATCGAGCCTATACCCTGGAAGAGTGTGAAACCTTGATCGATTTTTTTCGCGAAGATGGCTGTTCGGTCATGTTGGGTGTGCCGACATGGTGGCGTCAAATGCGTGGCGATGCAGTCGAAGATCCGCACTTGTTAGAAATGGTGCAAAAGGCCGATGTACTGAGTCCGTGGACAGTGGGGCGTTACGAGGATGCGGCCGGTGTGGACCGCCACAGTCGTGAGCACTTGGTTGGGGATGTGGCTTGGTGTAAGCAAAAAAAAATCGATTACTTGCCCGTAGTGTTTCCTGGATTCAGTTGGCGCAACATGAATCGCGATGCGCCCTTCAATGTCATTCCTCGGCGCGGTGGCGCATTTCTCTGGGAACAATGCGTAGCTGCGAAAAAACATGGTGCGTCGATGCTTTACGTCGCGATGTTTGATGAAGTGGATGAAGGCACGGCAATCTTCAAATGCACTAGCGATACGCCCGACACAGGTGATCTGAAATTTTTGCGCGAGCCTGCATTGCCCTCCGATCATTATCTCAAAGTTACAGGTGCCGCCGGAAAGCTGTTGCGTGGTGAGATTGAGCCAGAGTCCACAATCGATGCCGTAGTGGAAGGCGCGAAGTGAAAGAGACGTTCTCGCTCATCGCTGGCTGACTTTTCTCTTATTGCCTAGTTCTGCATTGCCATCTGATCAACCTGCTTTAAGGCGATCATCAAACCTGCTTAAGAGTTTAAAAATAGAGTTTGAGCAAACGGTGAAGTGAATATCAAGAGTGGCAAAATCGCTTCACTCGCGGCCTTCTTCTTTGACACGAATTTGACCGCGCAAGAACCAGAGTCCCAGCGGCGCAATGAGCACCATCAGGCCGATGATCGTCCACATCATTTCTGGATTGCGCTCACCTTCCGCGGGGCAATAGCGCTCTAACAAACCACCGAAGGCCGCTCCGGTGATCAGTTTTCCTAACAGCAGAGGAATGTAGGAGAGCGAAGAGTAAGATGCCTCTTGCCCTTCAGGAGCAATCGCTGCCGCATACTCATACACACGTGGCGAGTAGAATGCCTCGCCTATGGAAAAGAGCACCTGCCACAAAATAATCATCACGTAGTAGGGATGCACCGCACCCTTCAGTTCCATGTAGCCGTTACCAATTGCTTTGCCCAGCCATCCGTCCGCAGCACCTTGGAAATACTCGGGCGGCAGGGCGATGAAAAGGAACGATGCCGCCGTGATGAACCCGCCTAGGATCACCATGGAGTAGGCGGAAAACTTCTGTGTCATCAGCCCGATTGCTGGGGCGAGAATGAGAATCAAGATGCCATTGACTGCGTTAAAACGTCCCGTATTCACTCCCTTGCCAAGCTCTTGTTCGGTGAATGTTGGCAATACGTAGTCCATCACATTGAAAACGATTTTCAGCAATCCGATCAGAGCGAGAAACAACAGTAATCGATAAAATCCTTTGGTAGAAAAGAGCGTGGACAGCAAATGCACGACATCGTGAAATGCCTTGCTGACAGTGTGGCGAATGCCGGCAAAATAACTCAGTCCGACTAAGCCCAAGTCCTCGACTACCACAGCTCTGCGCATCATCAACACAAGTGGCAACATCAACAACTCCAGAGCCATGCTGGTGAAAAGCAATGCCTGGTATTGGCTCAGTTTGAGCCCGAGCAAAGTCACGCACGCTCCCTCCATGCCAACCACACTTTTCGTCACGGCATCACTGGCAAAATAGCCGATCATGAAACCGAAATTCATGAGCGCATAAAACAACGAGAACGCCACGGTGCGTTGGCTCGGTGCAGTGAATTTGCGCAGCGATGCCACCAATACAGGAGTACAAAGTGCCTCACCGATGGCCAGGGGAATCATCGCGAAAAGAAAAATCAACCACGGGATATCCATGGTGATCATAAACAAGCGCGAGATCACACACAAGGTAACGCCAATGATGAGCGTCTTGCGCAGGCCAAGGACATCCGTAATCGATCCTGAGAGAATGGTGGCTACAGTCATGAAAACCGACCACGCGGCGATGATGGATAGCGCGGCTTGTTTATCGAATCCGAGATCATTAGCTAGCCAAGCTGCTAATGTGAAATTGAGTATTTTGTATGCAGTGACGCTGACCAATTTCAGACCGTAGGTGACCCAGACTTCGCGCGGGGCAGTACCAAGACGCAGCAAAGCAAAAATGCCTAGTCCGCAAAATGAGGCTCCAACGACGATGCCAGGAACTACGCCCAGATTGAGTTTCATTGAGGAGCCCCATGCAATGCCAAGACTGATGACGATCAATAAAATTACCTTGGCAGAAAACGCGAGGTTATCGTTTGCTTTGACGCTCAGTTCCATACTGAGGCGAGCTTTTCATAGGGAAGGGGAATTTTCAAGCAGAAGTCGCAGTGATTCACGGCATTGATTTAGTTTTTTCTGTCGGCCTCCTCCGCAAGGCAAACGGTATCAGCACTACCAAGGTCAAGGCGGCGGAAAGTGCGGCAGCTTGGGGCAAATTTCGGTCATTGAAATTGCGCTGAGCAATTTTGTTGCCGATCATCTCACTGGCAGCACCACCGACAAGATCAGGGATGATGTAGGAGCCGAGCATCGGAATGAATACCACGATCCATGCTGTGATCAATCCTCGTCGTATTCCCGGGATAAAGACCTGAGTCACTGAGCGAAAAGCCGTCGCACCGAGATCGCGTGCCGCATCGAGTAGCGTAAAATCGAATTTTTCCGCTGCCGCGTAAATCGGCAAAATCGCAAATGGCAAAAAGGTATAAATACTAACCAAAATCACTGCGCTTGGTTGATAGAGCAGCATGTCGTTGGCTTCCAAAAGATGCAATTTTCGCAGCAAATTGGCGAGCGCTCCCTCGGAGTGAAGAATTTGTTTCCACGCAAAAACGCGAATCAGGAAGTTGGTCCAGAAGGGGACGACGATCAGTAAAAGTAGTCGATTTTTTGTCGGCGGCGTAGCGCGCGCCATCGTCCACGCGACGGGGATCGCTATGCCTAAGCATGCAACCGTTGTTACCAATGAGATCCAAAGGGTGCGCCAGATGATCGCCGGGAAATGCGGATCTCGCAAGGCGCGCAGAGCATCGAGCGACCAACCATCGCCGATCCCACCACTGCTCGTCGCCGGCTTGATGGCAATCACGAATACCAGCAAGGTGGGCAATAGTACCAAGCCTAACAACCACAGAAAACTGGGCAATGTCGCACGGAGCTCGGGCTTATTCATGATGCTTCTTGAGTTGTCAATTCGTCATCGGGTAGAGTCAGTAGATTTTCATCTTCTTCGCGGTATTGCTCGAGAAGATAGCCATCTTTGGCATGCCAGTGAATCCACACTTGGTCTCCCCAAGTGGGTGATGTTTCATCTAACGAAAAATTACGATGCTGCTGCTCGGCACAAAGTTTGTAGCTGCCACAGCGCACCCAGTAACGCGTATGCGAGCCATAGTAAATGACGTCTTCCACCGTGCCGGCCCGTGTGTTCTGGTTTTCGCATGGTGTTGGTTCGCTGCGGCTGACGCCAATTTTTTCGGGTCGAAGCGATACGTGAATGCGATCGTTGGCTTGCAGTGGTTTGTCGTTTTCTACAATGATCACACCCATGCCTGCAATTTCAGCGGAAGAGAATTGATCGTGATTTTCCGCAAGGACTCTTCCTTCCAGAAAGTTCGTGTCGCCAATGAAGGCTGCCACAAAGGAGTTGCGCGGTGTTTCATAAATCTCCGCTGGTTTGCCAATTTGCTCCACCCTCCCATGATTCATTACAGCAATTTGATCGGAGATCGATATCGCCTCGCCCTGATCGTGCGTGACATACAGGAAAGTAATGCCCACTTCATCGTGAATCGCATCCAGTTCCACGAGCAAGCGCTGGCGCAGTTTGAGATCAAGAGCGGCGAGCGGTTCATCCAACAATAGCACCAAGGGGTTGTTGATCAGCGCGCGAGCGATGGCGACGCGTTGTTTTTGGCCGCCGGAAATTTCCGAGATTTTTTTGTCGGCATGAGTGCTGAGATCAATCAGGTCGAGCATGCGATCCACTTCGCGATCGATGACGGGTCGCGGCGTCTTGGCAATTTTCAGGCCGAAGGCGATATTTTCTTTAATACTTAGGTGAGGAAAAAGTGCGTAGTTTTGGAAAACGGTATTCACTTTGCGGCGCTCTGGCGGCAGATCGGTGATGTCGATGCCATCAAGATAAATGCGTCCGCTATCGGGTTTTTCAAACCCTGCTGCCATGCGCAAGAGTGTCGTTTTACCGCAGCCTGATGGTCCGAGCAAGGAGAAGACCTCGCTCTTACCAATTTCTAATGAAATCTGATCGACGGCTGTAAAAGAGCCGAAGCGTTTGGTGACATTTTCAAAACGCAAAAAAGACATAATCGCACCCACAAACTATGCAGCAATGCCAAGGATGACAAGAGCATAGCAATTGGGACAAGGGATTTTCAATCCCTTCGTTTCATAACCCTAGCACTCTTCAATCGAAGATTTTTCCTCTATCGTGGCTTCGCAATCGTCTCCCCAGCAACCATCGTGCCGCGCACCATTGCTAAGAGCGTAAAGTCATTGTAGGTAGAAATGTCTTCCAGCCAGTTGCTGAGGGTCATTGCTAATTTGTCGATCGGATGCTCGAAGTGGGTGGGAATCGGAGAAAACCAATCAACCGAGTGATCGTGGCTGAGGCAAATCAGCGAAATATCTTGTGGTACAGAAAGTCCTTTTTGCTGAACGTAGCAAAGGGTGGTGATATATTCACGCCAGTCGAGGCAGATGATTGCTGTTGGGGGTCGCACGGCAAAGGCGCGATTGAGGCAGTTGCGGAAGCTCTCAACGCCGCCGTCATCGGACGCGGGCGCATTGAGTTCTGAAATGAAATCGTGCCCTGCTTCGACAAGCTTGCGACTGATCGTGGACTTAAGGTTCGCAGCAAAGGATGGCGAGCGTTCGCAAAGGGGTAATGTGATGTCCTTGTGACCGAGCGAAATCAAAGAGCTCATGGCATCCTCGAGCATGATACTGGAAGACACACCAACCATCGGTACGGAGAAATCGCCCAGTGCTCCGCCGCAGAAAAACGTCGGCACTTTGACGTCGCGTGCCCAAGCTGCCATGGCAGGAGTGCCTAATACCGCAACCACGGCTTGTGGTTTTTCGAGTTGAACGAGTTCGTCCCAATGCTTTTGGCGACGTTTGCCTGAAGCATAATCATCGAGATGAAAACGAATGCTCCAGCCCTTCGGCGCGAGCAATTCCCACAGTTGGAGCAAGATTTGTGAGGTGCCACGAGCCGGTTCGGTACGGCCACTCTTCGGTGCTAGCAACAGCAATGTACGGAGCACGGCCTCTTTGCCTTTGGATTTCAAGATGACATCGCGGTGAATCACAAAACGACAACGCACACCTTCGTTGCTGATCCAGCCATCGGCTCGCACGCGGTCCACGGCCTTGACCATGGTTGCGGGGCTGACGCCGAATGAGGTTGCTAGGGTGCGGATACCCGGTACATACTTTTCCCAACTTCCCGTGCGTAGATTGCGACGCAACGCTATTTCTGCCTGCAAAACGCGACTATCCTTCTCCACTGGCCCAGCAAGGTGGGGCGATAGATTTTCCATAGGGTTCGATTTTTTTTTGCGTTTGCGTTTCAGTTCCATTCGAGCGCAATAGTACAGAAGCCGAGATATAATACAACAAAGTTATCGATTCATGACATAGTTTTTTCAAGCAGTGCTGTCGATAGGTGCAGAAAATTTTACTGCATGGCGCCGATTGCAGACATCTCTGCAGCAATCCGAGGTTGACGTAAGCCAACTTCAGTGAAATATTCTCGCCGCTATGGCAATTGATACTTTCGCAAACCGCTTTATCTGTGATTTGGTGGCCTATGAGCCCGGAAAACCAATCGATGAAACCGCTCGTGAGCTCGGGTTGCAGCCAGAGGATATCATCAAGCTGGCTTCCAATGAAAATCCGCTCGGCCCATCGCCGAAGGCCAAGGAAGCCATGCGTTTGGCGCTCGAAGAAGCTCACATTTACCCCGATGGCGGCGGTTATCGCTTGCGCACGGCGATTGCCGAAAAATTCGACCTCGGCCGGGAAAATGTGATCCTCGGCAATGGCTCGAACGAGATCATTGAGCTGCTCTGCCACACCTTTCTCAATCGCGATGCCGAACTCATCGCTGCCAAGCACGCCTTCGTGGTTTACAAATTGATGGCCACCCTTTTCGGGGCCAAGTATATCGAAGTCGCTGATCCAGGATTCATTCATGATCTCGAAGGCATGGCCGATGCAATAACGGAAAACACCCGATTGGTCTTTATCGCCAATCCGAATAATCCCACCGGGACCATGGTCGGACAAGAAGCGCTTGATCGTTTCATGGATCGCCTGCCGTCGCATGTGGTCGCTGTTTTTGACGAAGCCTACTATGAATTCCTCGACGACGCGCCCGATACTTTGAAGTATGTGCGCGAGGGTCGCAACGTCTGCATTCTGCGCACTTGCTCGAAAATCCACGGTCTTGCCGCATTGCGCGTGGGCTATGGTCTCGCTCCGAAGTCGGTTGCCGATATTTTGCAAAAAGCGCGTCAGCCTTTCAACGTCAATGCCATCGCACAAGCGGGGGCTTTGGCCGCCTTGACCGATGACTCGCACATGGATCAAACCAAAGTTGTTAATGCCGAGGGCCTTGCTTTTTATCATCAGGCATTTGCAGATCGCGGGTTGGAATTTGTTCCCAGTGTCGCCAATTTCATTCTTGTCAAAGTCGGTGACGGCGATGGCTTGTTCAAAAAAATGCTACAACGCGGGATCATCTTACGCGCCATGAGTAGCTACAAGCTCCCCGAGTGGGTTCGCATTTCCGTTGGCACCATGGCGCAAAATCGCCGCTGCATCGAGGTCATGGACGAAGTGCTGCGTGGCTGATTCTGCGCCTTTCTCCGCACTCGGAAAGGTTTGTTTTTCCTTTTCGGAAAGCTTTTCTGGGCCTGCGACGTTTTGCCACATTGGCAGAGTAAGCTGTTATGGTGAAATCGGCTCCTCATGACCCGTAAATCAGATCTATTGACTCTCGCATGTTTGATTAACTCCCTTCATGCTGAGGATCATTCGCAAACCCTTGCGCCTTTGGTAGTGCATGGAAAAAAAGAACTTGCTACGCTTACGGTATCAAGTGCCGCGGCAAGCCGTGACGCACTTGCAAAAACCCCTGGTGGCACGGAAGTTGTTGAGGCTGAGAGATACCTCACCGGCCGATCTTCCACACTTGCTGATACATTTTCCCTTTCTCCTGGAGTCGTAGCACAATTGCGCTTTGGCTCCGATGAAGCCAGACTCTCCATCCGTGGCTCTGGTTTGCAACGAACCTTTCATGGTCGTGGTGTTCGCGTCTTACAAGATGGCATTGCCATCAATTTAGCTGATGGCGGATTTGATATGCAGTCGATTGAGTCCACAGCGGCGGAATACATCAATGTCTGGCGCGGCGGCAATGCACTTGCTTATGGGACATCCACGTTGGGCGGGGCGATTGATTGCATTTCCTACACCGGCGAATCTGCACCTGGCATACAAGCAAGAGCGGAAATCGGCTCATGGGATTATCAACGACTCACACTGGCAGGCGGCTTTGGTGAAGGATCGCGCGATCTATTTTCATCCTTTACCAATCAAGCGCAAGATGGCTTTCGCGATCATGCGGAACAAGAAAATTTTCGGGTGTTTCATAACTTCGGCTGTTTAATCAGCGAGAATCTCGAGACGCGTTTTTATCTATCTACCATCCAAAGCAACTCGGCATTGCCGGGGAACCTGACCCGCCCACAGATGCATGATGACCCTCGCCAAGCAAATTACAGTAACATTCTACGCGATCAACGTCGCGACTGGTGCGTGAATCCTTTCGCTGCATAAATCAATGATTTCCGCACCTTGAAGGTCTGCACGCTCTTGTGTGCTATGAGCAGTTACCTATGGGCGGCTGATCCGGTGGTAGCGAGTATTGGGTCTAGTCAATAAAACGAGGAATCATCCATGTATTTGACTGTTGTCAGGGTCTTCGCTCGCTTTACAGCGAATTTTGTTTCATGATCCCTGAAATGTTTATGCGCAATTGTATTGACGGCAGGGCTCTCATATCGTAAGCGAGTCTTGTATTTCACGACGTTACGGTTATTTGTTACCCTTAAACTATACCTACTATTATGATATTCGCGCGCATTTTCCCCTCTGCCATTGCTGTCTTTTTGATATCCCTTCTTTCCTTTGTGCCGGCAGGGGCGATTGATATTCCGTTGGGTGGTATTGGAGGCGTGGGAGATATTGTTCCGGGGACTGGGCTTGTTTCCGTTACCTCGGTTACGGCTGGTGGTCCAGGTGCCGTGGCAGGACTTCAACGAGGAGACTTGATCAAGGGTGCGGACGGAATTGCGTTTTCTACTACATCCACCGATGACGGCACTGGCTTTTTGGGTGCCGTCCAGGATCTCGCGATGGCGGTGGATCGTGCGGAGGGGAATAGCGGAGCTTTGAATCTGCAGGTGATCCGCAGCGGCGTTGGTGGCATGAATCTCAATCTCAGTCTGAATACCGCTGGAGCCCTTGGGCCTGCTTGGCCGGCGAACAACGGCAAGACGGCGGCGATGTTTGAATGGAATTGCGATCAGATTCACGCCAAAGTTCAGGCCAGCTCCAGCGCCGATTTTGGATACAATAGCGGATGGTTTGGCATGATTCTACTTGCTCATCCAGATTGGAATCTGACCAGCGGATCGAATCCGTTTCGGAACTCGATCAATAAACTCCGGACTCGCTGCGAAAATTACATCAACGCCCGGGTAATCGAACCTGTGGAGGCTTATTACTTTAATGGAACCGATATGGTCGCCAGCCCTTCCTATGTGAGCCCGGGTTTGGAAAACTGGGATGTTTGCGCTAGTGCGATGTTTTTGGCCATCTATCGTTCCAAAACGGGCGACACGACGACAAATGCAGTTGTGCAACGTGCTGCCGAGGTCATCGCGCACCGGATTCAGCACTGGACTCAATACGATGATCCAGGCATTCCTCACGTCATCGGCGGAGGGATTGGGCGGATGGGTCATGGTGGCGTTCATGGTGACTATTCCCACTACAATGGCACCGGAGCACTCAATATCATCAATGCCCACGCGCTTCCTGCCCTCGCTCTGCTGAAAAATGCGGGTGCGAACATGAATGCTAACTTAGGGCTTTCGATCAATGCCTTTACCTACAATTCAGGACTGGTTCAGCCTACGATTGAACAGAAATTTCGCATTTGCTGGGACTACGTTAAAGCTGCCACTACGACCAGTGGCGGAGGTGATGACGGCAACGTCGGTTACGTAGGAGCGCAGAGCGGTTGGGATAGCGCTGGGCGCACTCCTGGATGTTTCGCTGGATGGAACATCTATGGCATGACAGCCAATGCTGATGACACCAGTAAGCTCGCACGGCAGGCTGAGTATTTTACCCGACGCTGGTATCGGCAGCAACACGCGCATGCCTATACGCTGGGAGGTGTAGCGTTATCGCAACTTGCCATGCCATTCCTAAGTGATCGACAAGAGCGATTCTTCCAGGAAAACACCCGGCTCTATCCTGCTCTCGCACGTAAACCAGATGGATCGATCGCTTATTTCCCCGGTCGTCAGAACAATGGTGGAGACAGTTATTTGGACTACGCCAACGTCGCCATTATCAATTCCGCAATTCCCGTGGCCATCCGCACTGGCAACCTCCCTGGTTTTCCCTCTCCCAACTCTGCTCGAGTGCATGCTTGGATGCGCTCGCCAGTCAACTCTTGGCCCGCCATCGAAGCACGACGTGTGGTTCTCAATGGAGGCTTGAGTCACTCTTTCGATTTGGACATCACTGATGTAGCAGGTGCCGTCGTCGCACCCGCAGGCTACACGGCACAGTGGACTCATGTCAGCGGACCTTCTCCCGTTAGCTTCGGTTCTCCTGCCCTAGCAGATACTACCGTTAGCGTAAGTCAGGCTGGTACTTATCGCGTCAACCTTCAAGTCACTCGCGGCGCCTATGTTCTGAATGAACCCTATGACATTGTAGTTAATAATACCACTCCTCCGGCAGATGTTTCTCCCTACGTTCTCGCCCATCCGACGGATCAAACAGCCGACCAGGGCGACTCCGTGACCTTGACTATCAATGCAGCTGGCACAGCTCCGCTGGTCTATCAGTGGCGTAGAAATGGCGTCGCGGTGGGCTCGCCATCAACTAGCTCTTCTTATACCATCGGCTCGGTAGCTGCTGGATCGGCAGGTGAGTATGACTGCATCATCACCAATGCCGCCGGCACGATGACTAGTGACGCGGCCACGCTAACGGTAAACGGCGTGGGCACTTTTCGCTGGGGTGGACTGTGGCGTGATGTGTTTACGGGAATCAGCGGTAGCACGGTAAGTAGTCTAACATCTTCAGCGAGTTATCCTGCATTTCCTGCTGTGGGAGGCTCGATTACGAGCGCCGAGGCACCAATCAATTACGCCGATAACTACGGCCAGCGGTGGAGCGGGTGGATCACTCCGCCGCAAACTGGCAACTATCGTTTTTACATCGCCTGCGACGATGCCGCTGAACTCTGGGTTTCGACAACAGACCTGCGCTCTGGCCGCGTGCGTGTTGCGATCGAGACCAGTTATCGTACATCGCGCAATTGGCCTACCACCACGAATGACGAGAGCGTCTCGCAACAGATCGCTCTTGTGGCGGGGCAGCGCTACTACATTGAATTCCTTCACAAGGAAGGTGGTGGCGGTGACAATGCGGCGATCACCTGGAACTGGAAATCGACCGGCGTCTGGTCTGCACCCGTCAGTGGATCTGCGCCACTTCCGGGGGCGATTCTTGAATACCAAGAAGGTGGCACGCTTGATGATCTCGCTCATCCTCCTGCTAACTACGCACCCATCGCCAATAGCCAGACGCTGGTGGTTTTCGGTGGCTCATTCACGAACATCGCGCTCACCGCACAGGATTTTGAATCATCAGCGCTGAGTTACTCCATTGTCTCGAATCCTACCAAGGGCACGCTCAGCGGGACAGCGCCGAACATCGTTTACACTCCATTTCCAGGTTCGTCAGGGAGTGATTCTTTTACTTTCCTAGCCAATGACGGAACGCTCAATTCCGAAATTGCCACCGTGACACTTTCCCTCGTTCCGCAAAGCGCTAGCGATTTGAAAATATGGAATGGTTCGTTAAGCAATCTTTGGTCGGCTGCCAGCAACTGGAATGCAGTTGCCGTTGCTGATTCGAATGATGCGATCATTTTTAACGGAGACTCTCTCTCCAACCTTGCCACTTCTCTCGACGTTAACCAATCCATCTCCCGCGTTGTCGTATTAAATCCAGCGGGTAATGTATCGATAGCAAATAATATCCTCACTCTCTCTGGCGGTATTGAAATGCTGCCTGCTGTTGCCGATCTCACAATTTCCTCGGGTGTCACTCTCTCGGCAGCGCAGGAATGGTCGGTGGGTGCTGGCCGCACATTGCTTGTCAGTGGTACCTTGGCAGGCTCAACTAACCTAACCAAAACCGGTTCTGGAACATTGGAGTTGTCCGCTGCGGGCTCGATGACCGGAGGTATCATTGTCAACGGTGGCACCTTGCGCATCAGTGGCGGCGGCTGGTATGCGGGGAACGTTGGCGGATCAGGGATGCTTACGGTCAATGCTGGGGCTACGGCGATCAACGTGAACTCGCATAGTTTTGGTAGTAGCGAAAATCCTGATCGTGATTTAACAATCAACGCAGGGACTTTCCTGCTCGCGGGGGAAACGTATGTGGACGATGTTGCTTGCACGGCAGGCACCATTGCCAACACTGACGGCGGTGGTGGTGACCTGCGTTCTCGCACGGGAAACAATAGCGTATTTACTGTCAATGCGGCGGATGCTGCCACGGTGGTCGATGCTAAATTCAATGCAGTCGGTTCCTGGTCGATCAATGTGGCTAACGGCGCGGCCTCTCATGATCTTGTGATGAGCGGTCCGATCGGTAGCTCTGGCGCTATCACGAAATCCGGCGCGGGTAGGATGTTAGTTTCATCCACCTCCACGCATACGGGTGCTTTCACTGTGAGTGCTGGAGAACTCGCGGTTACGGGAACTCTCGCAAGCGGACTCACCATCCAATCCGGAACAAGGCTTTCAGGCACGGGAACAATTCAGGGCACGGTCACACAGAATGGCATCGTTTCCCCAGGCGTCGATGGCATCGCAGTCCTCAATATCGGCACACTGACTCAGTCCGCAGGCTCCAGCAGCCAAATTACTCTCAACGGCATCAATCCAGGAAGTGGTCACGATCAAGTTGCCGTTGTCGGCACCGCTACCCTTAACGGTACTCTTCAAGTTTCCTTGGCACCAGGTTTCGTGCCCGTTGTCGGGAATGTTTTCGATGTAATCACCTGCGCGACGCGCTCCGGTACTTTCAGCACAATCAGTCTACCCACTCTTCCCGCCGATCGCGGATGGACTAGCTCCTACAACGGAGGTCCGACCCCCGGATTGCGCCTGTCTGTTGTCGCCATAGCACCGCCTACATACACAGTGTCCTACATTGCCGCGGCGAACGGATCGATCTCCGGATCGACTCCACAAGTAATCAGCCAGGGCTCTAACGCCAGCGCTGTCACTGCGGTCCCGAATCTTGGGTATCGCTTTGTCTCTTGGAGTGATGGGGTTCTTACTGCTGCGCGCACCGATACGAACATTCAGGCCGCGAGCAGCGTGACTGCTACTTTTGCCATCAATCAATACGCGGTAAATTATACCGCTGGAGCGAACGGAACGCTAACGGGAAGTGCCGCGCAAACAGTCAATCACGGCTCTAACGCCAGCACGGTTACCGCGGTTCCGAATCTTGGGTATCGCTTTGTTTCTTGGAGCGACGGTGTTCTTACTGCGGCGCGCACGGAT
>Ga0209444_10000177_pt1 | contig 34578 bp, 29 predicted proteins | sample LauGreFaBDMM15DN_2_FD_188215 | JGI IMG/M metagenome (GOLD analysis project Ga0209444, IMG submission 188215) | Freshwater lake microbial communities from Lake Michigan, USA - Fa13.BD.MM15.DN (SPAdes) (version 2) | ecosystem: Environmental > Aquatic > Freshwater > Lake | place: Lake Michigan... | reverse complement strand
TCGATCAGCCGGTTTAGGGCCTCGGCATTAATCGCGGGCGTCTTTGCGGCACCGGGCAGCAGGGCCTTGTGTTCAGGCGAGCAGGCCGCGATCCCCACAGCTGTCACCATCAAGACGCTGAGCGCAGCGCGGCAGACTGACCTTTGGATCACGGAGGCCTCCTTCAGAGGGAACTTAGCAGGGAGCGGGGACGGCCTTTGCCGCCGCCCCTATCCTTTAACCTATTTACCGGTCCACTGCGGCGCACGTTTTTGAGCAAAGGCCATCGGGCCTTCGACAAAGTCCGCAGACTTGAAGAGCGCCGAGACGGCTGGATATTTGCCCTGGCCGCTGATCGCCTCTTCCAGCGTCTGTTCCAGACCCATCTGGATCGCCTGCTTAGAGGCCCGGATGGACATAGGGCTACAGTCGCAGATCATCTGAGCCCAGCGATTGGCAACGGCCATCAGTTGGTCATGGGGCGCGACCTCATTGACGAAGCCGAGGGCTGCGCCCTCTTCGGCAGAGACCCGTCGCGCGGTCAAGATCATGCCCATGGCCCGCTTTAGGCCGATCTGGCGCGGCAGGCGGTGCAGACCGCCGGCCAAGGCCGCCAAGCCCACCTTCGGCTCTGGCAAGGCAAAGACAGCCTTGTCCGAGGCAATAATTAGGTCGCAGGCCAGAGCAATTTCAAAACCGCCGCCCATAGCCACCCCGTTGACCGCTGCGATCAGGGGCTTGGTCAGGTCGAAGCGCGAGGTCAGGCCCGCAAAACCGCTGGGGGGTGAGCCCATCTTGCCGCCCGTCGCCTGATGTTTCAGGTCATTGCCAGCCGAAAAGGCGCGCTCGCCTGCGCCCGTGACAATGCCCACCCACTGATCAGGGTCAGCGGAAAAGTCGTTGAACACCTCATGCAGCTCGAAATGGGCTTCGGAGTGGAGGGCGTTCATCACCTCTGGACGGTTCAGGATGATGGTTGTGATCGGGCCGTTACGCTCGACCTTCACATGTTGATAGGCCATGGATCGGTTCCTCTTATGGTTATGGCTAGGGATATGACGGCTGCAGTCCAGACGGTCAAACCGCCTTTAGGTCACGCAGATAACGTTTCCAGTTTTCGACATAGTGCAGGGCCGACCCGGTTAGCATCTGGATCTGCCCCTCGCTGACCTCGCGCACCACCTTGCCCGGTGCACCCATGACCATCGAATTGTCGGGGATTTCCTTGCCTTCGGTGATCAGGCAATTGGCTCCGATCAAGCAGTTACGTCCTATCTTGGCACCGTTGAGGATGATTGATCCGATCCCGATTAGGCTATTGTCCCCGACGGCGCAGCCGTGAAGCATGACCATATGGCCGACCGTGACGTTCTTGCCGATGTTTATGGGCGCGCCGATGTCGGTATGTAGGACGCTGCCATCTTGAATATTGCTGTTCTCACCAATCTCGATGGGATCATAATCGCCGCGAAGGGTCGCGCCAAACCAGATACTGGCATTCTTGCGCAGAATGACATTGCCGATCACCACCGCATTCGGCGCGATCCAATAGTCACCTTCAGGCGGCAGAACCGGGGCCTTACCGCTCAAACTATAGACCGTCATCACGACATCCTCTTTTTCTTATAAAGTTCATGGTTAATCGCTCTGAAAGGCGCGTAGCATCATATTAATCATGTGATTCGAGATGGCCATAGCCCTTCGATAGTCACGTGATCAGCCCGCCTCGCCGAGACGGGTTTGGATTGGAAACAGCGGAGTGTCGCGTGTTTCGAACTGGGTTCAGGCGGTCCCACGGGCCGTCCCGTTCAAGGTCGCAAGAAGGGCCCTCCGGCCCTGTCTCCAGCCTCGTTGCTGCATCCCATCCCCATCTTACCAAAGGGCGGTCCATCGCGGACCCGCCCTTTTTTGTTACCCTTTTTTCAGTCCAATTGCGGAGGCTTCCATGACCAAAAGAGCCCTGAAGCGTATGGTGCGCGAAGGTGCGTTTGATGCCGGACAGTTTGAAGACCCAAAGGTTCGCCGCTTGCCGGTCGAACGAGGTTGGTCTCCGATCGGTACTCACGCTGCTGGACCTGACCGAGACGCCGACCGGGAACAGGGCTACGTCAAAACCATAAAACCCAAATCTATAGGTCAAAAACAGTTGATGGATGCCATCGACGCCAAGGCCATGGTGCTGGCCCTCGGCCCAGCAGGCACGGGCAAGACCTATTTGGCCATCGCCAAGGCCGTTGAGGCGCTGGAGGCCGGAACGGTGGGCCGCATCGTCCTGTCGCGTCCCGCGGTGGATGCCGGCGAATCTATCGGCTTCTTGCCGGGCGATATGGAGGACAAGCTGGCCCCTTATCTAAGGCCCCTGTTCGACGCGCTGGCCGATCGGCTGTCGATGAAGCGGGTTCGGGCCCTGATGGCCGAAGGGGCCATTGAGATCGCGCCGCTGGGCTTCATGCGCGGGCGCACCCTGAACAATGCCTTCGTCGTCATGGATGAGGCGCAGAACTGTACCTATGCCCAACTGAAGATGCTGCTGACCCGTCTGGGCTGGCATTCCACCATGGTAGTGACGGGCGATCCGCATCAGTCAGACCTGCTTCCGGGGGTGTCTGGTCTGGCCGAGGTCGCCAACCGTTTCGAGGCGCTGGACAATGTCGCGGTCGTCCGGCTTGCCGATGTCGATATTGTCCGCCACCCGCTGGTGGCCGAGATGCTGGGCGTTCTCTAGGAACGACTCAACCTAAAAGAATGGCGGGGGGTGAGAGCCCTCCGCCATTTTCGTTTAGCCGTTCAGATCTTCGGCCAAGATGGCCATCTCGAACATATAGGATCCGTCTTCATCCTCATCTTCGAAGACGACACCGATAAATTCTTCACCCACATAGACCTCGGCGGAGTCCTTTTGCTTGGGACGGGCCTTCAGGTTCACTGTGGCATTGGCAAAGGTGGTCTTCAGGTGGGCCTCGATACGGGCCATAGCTTTGGCGTCCATGATAGGACCTCCTGCGGTTAGATTTGGGTGTGGTCTATTGAGCCGGACCCTAGCGTCATCCGCGCTCAGGGCAAGCCCCAAGCCTTGGCTAAATGACGTGGTCGTACAAAGCTTCGGCAAGGGTGTGGTCCATGGTCCGCGCGGGCTCTTCGCCGGTGGGACAGTTGACCAGACGGGCCGGAACGCCTGCCGCCGTGCAATGGGCCGGGACAGGCTTAAGCACGACCGAGCCAGACGCGACCTTGGCATAGTCACCGACCAGAATATTGCCCAGCACCTTGGCTCCAGCCCCGAGCAGCACGCCCCGACCAATCTTGGGGTGACGATCTCCCCGCTCAGCACCCGTGCCACCCAGCGTGACGCCATGCAGCATTGAGACCTCATCACCAACCACAGCCGTCTCGCCGATGACAATGCCGGTGCCATGATCGAAGAACACACCCGATCCAATCACTGCGCCGGGGTGGATATCGACCTGGAAAAGCTCAGAGCAACGGCTCTGCAGATAGAAGGCCAGTGTCTCACGACCCTGCCCAAACAGCCAATGGGCCACGCGGTAGGTTTGCAAGGCTTGAAAACCCTTGAAGAACAGGAACGGCTGAACATAGCCCTTACAGGCCGGATCGCGCTCGAACACAGCGCGTAGATCGGCTTCAGCGCTGGTGATGAGGCTGGGGTCCGCCGCAAAGGCCTCTTCAACAATTTCCCGCATACTCATGGCACGCAGTTCTTCGTCACTCAGTTTGCGCGCCAATTGGTAGGATAGGGCCGAGGCCAGATTATCGTGCTTCAACAGCACAGCATTGAGCATCGAACCGAGCGTTGGCTCAGTCTTGGCGAGGTGCGCGGCCTCGTTGCACAAGGCGGCCCATATAGACGGGACAGAGTGCGCTGACACGACTTCCAGATGTTTTGGCATCGATCCTGCTCCACAATCCCATTACCACAGTCAGCCTATCTTAGCATAAGTTCCGCCAAGTCACGCCTGATCTCGCCCTTCACCGCCATATGGTACGCGCGAAGTAGCATGGCCAGGGTTATCAAATCACGCATATGACCGCCTAAAGCCACCGACAGGGCCTCCTTGAAGGGTACGCGGGCCATGGCAAAGACCTCTGTATCGTCAGGCTCGACGCGAACAGACGACAGGTCTGGAGCCAAGAAGCCAAGGCCGCGCTCATCCGTGACCGAGTTCGACACGTCAAAATCTAGCACCTGATGCCACTGCCTCGCCTCCAGTCCCGCTTCCTCGCGCAGTTCTCGTTTGGCAGAGATGAGCGGGTCAATATGGATGGGCCCACCACCCTCTGGGATTTCCCAGGAATAGGTGCCCAACGCAAAGCGATGCTGCCCCACCAATGTCACCGTTCCGTCCGAATGGAGCGGTAATATGCCAAGGGCGAGGTTCTTCATCCCGACCAATCCATACAGAGCCTTTGCCCCGGTTGGCGCGACGGCGTCAAATTCGTCGAGCGTGATCCAAGGGTTCTCATAGACCGGTCGATGGGCCAGCCTTTGCCAAGCAGGGCCCTTGGGGGTCATCCAACTGGGTTTATCCACCAAGAACTCGACTCCTCTTCGCTTAGCCTTCGTCATTTGGCCCATTGCCGTTTGCATTTAGGGTTTATAGCTAGAACCATCACGCCTCGAAGCAGAGAAAGTCACCGGCCATGTCCTTGAACCTGCCAAAGGCCCCTGAATTTGGCGCGGCCCTACCGCTGGGCGAGCGAAACGACGCGGTTCTAGCCTTCTTGGCCTTGCGTCGGTCGGCCTCTGCGTCAGCGCTCACGGCCCCCGGGCCAGATAAGGCAACCTTGGATGATCTGCTGCGCATCGCAACAAGGGTCAGTGACCATGGCAAGCTGTTTCCTTGGCGCTTTATTGTTCTGGAAGGCGATGCCAAGGCCCGTTTTGCTGAACGGCTCGCCGCCGTCGCCGCTGAACGCCCCGATGCCGAAAAGGCCACTGGCGCTCTCGTCAAGCTGACGACCCCGCCCCTCGCCGTCGCAGTGGTGTCGCACATCACCGGCAAAAAGATCCCTGAATGGGAACAGATCCTATCGGCAGGCGCGGTCTGCTCGACCCTCGTCAACGCAGCGTCAGCGGCGGGTTTGGGGGCCAACTGGATTACAGACTGGTACGCCTATGACCCCAAGGCCGCGGCCTTGCTGGGCCTCGTGCCAGGCGAGCGGGTAGCAGGCTTTGTCTATATCGGCACGGCCAAGGACGCCCCGCTCGAGCGGGTGCGCCCAGACATCGCGCCCCTCACCACGGTTTGGGACGGTTAGGCGCCAGACGCGGCTGACGGTTGGCTCTGCAGCGTCTTGCCCGTCAGCGCCGAGGTTTCCGTCACCCCGCCTCGATCGACCTCGAACGGCGACACCTGACGCGGCGGCGCAATCTTAGGAGCCGTAGCAGCAGCCTCAGACCCTGCGTCAAGGCCGACGACCTTGTGGACCGCCGCATCGATCTGAGTTGCCTGCGGCAAGAGGCTGGCATAGACCGCCTGATTGGCTGCATCCAAGGCAGGCACGACAAGGCCCGGACCATCGATTGGCAAGGCTGGCACATAGGTCCCGCTGCCAAAGCGATAGAAGATGTGAAGGCCGACCTGGGCCACGCGAAGCAGCTTTGCGCCCCACTCGGGAGACACTGACGTGGTGTGGAAGTGCGTTGCCTTGCCGACCTGCGACACGGTCACGCCGTCAAGGGCTCGCGAGGCAATGCGCTCGGCACGTTGCCATGAGGCCCGGTCCATCGGCAGACGCATGGAGCCATCGCACGCAAAACTGAACTGACAGCCGCCACGATGATCAGCGCGTTGGAACACGACCCCGCAGATGGTCTTGGGGAAGGCAGGATGGCGGACACGGTTGAGTACAACCTGTGCCACAGCCGCCTGGCCCGATGGGGTCTCACCGCGCGCTTCGTAATAGACCGCTTGGGTCAGGCAGTCCAAATCCCGCGCGCCGGTTAGGGCGTTAAAGCGGCCACCGTGCAACGGCGGTAGGCTGAGGCGGGTCGTGTCGCTGTAGCTGGCGCGCATCAGCAGGCCGCGCGCATCGATACGGCCTTGCGACTGGCTGTCCATGGTCGAACGGCGCTCGAGACGCAAAGCGAACAGAGCCGCTTGACGCTCTTGATCAACGTCCGTGGCAACGAAATTTCTGTCGTGACGGCGTGCAATATGTAAGGCACCGGCGTCGGCCATTCCGGCCTGCTCGGTCAAGGCTGTGTCTGAAAAGCCCGACGATGCGGCATCAGCAAGGCGTTCGATCTTGGCATGGCTCGAGGCCATTTGTGCCAGCCCACCTGCAAGGTAAAGGCCACCGAGCGCCAGTCCGAAAGCCGATCCCAACGATGCGGCAACAACCAGCGCGCGCAGATCAGCGCGAGCGTCAGATACAAGGGTCAAAACTGTCTTATCCTGTACGGCGAGGGCCAGTGCGCCCCCCTGTAGTCGATGCCAAAGCCCGATCTCTCTATGGTCTCGGTATCGGTGGCTGGACCTCGCTGAGGTCCGAGCCGCAGTCACTCGTATGACGGCTGTATGTCAGCCCTGAGGCAGTCTCGCAACCGCTTGGGTCATTTCTAATCGGCGCAGTGTCGTGAGCTTAAACCGGTCAAATCAGATTTTTTCAGCCCAATCAGTGACTTATAAGATATTTTTTACACGCATAAATCGTGTAAATAAATTGAGAGCAATCCCTTTATCCACAAGGAATTTCGCCTTCCGTTGGAGAATCAGGGAGCGAATCGAGAATCAGTTGCGCTGATTCGACCTCGTGATGGTGCGGTTGACGGGCCTGGATCGGAACCCCGTTTGGTGTGCTCGCCCATGCTTTGTCAGGCTCAACATGAGGAAGGGGGGCAAGCCCCCCCACGTCCTTAACTATCCAAGAAGCTGCGCAGCTTGCGTGAGCGGCTGGGGTGCTTGAGTTTGCGCAAGGCCTTGGCTTCGATCTGACGGATACGTTCGCGGGTGACGCTGAACTGTTGACCGACCTCTTCGAGGGTGTGGTCGGTGTTCATGCCGATGCCAAAACGCATGCGCAGGACCCGCTCTTCGCGCGGTGTCAGCGAGGCTAGCACTCGCGTGGTGGTTTCGCGAAGATTGCTCTGGATCGCCGCATCGATAGGCAGGACCGCATTCTTGTCCTCGATGAAGTCACCCAGGTGGCTATCTTCCTCGTCCCCGATGGGGGTTTCGAGCGAGATAGGCTCCTTGGCGATCTTGAGGACCTTTCGGACCTTCTCCAGCGGCATGGCCAGCTTTTCGGCCAACTCTTCTGGCGTCGGCTCGCGGCCGATCTCGTGCAGCATCTGGCGGCTGGTGCGAACAATCTTGTTAATCGTCTCGATCATATGGACCGGGATACGGATGGTGCGGGCCTGGTCGGCGATCGAGCGGGTGATGGCCTGACGGATCCACCAGGTCGCATAGGTCGAGAACTTATAACCTCGGCGATATTCGAACTTATCAACCGCCTTCATCAGGCCGATATTGCCTTCTTGAATAAGATCGAGGAACTGCAAGCCGCGGTTGGTATATTTCTTGGCAATGGAGATGACGAGCCGCAGATTGGCCTCGACCATTTCCTTCTTGGCTTGGCGGGCCTCGCGTTCGCCCTTTTGCACGGTCTGAACGATGCGGCGATAGTCGTCGATGGGCACGCCGGTCTCGGTAGCCAGAACGGCGATCTCTTGGCGGATGTCACCGATCTGGTTGGCGTCGTTCTCGGCGAACTTGGTCCAGCGAACGCCCAGCTCACGAACCTTTTCGTTCCAGTTGGGATCGAGCTCGGTGCCGTAATAGGCCTTGAGGAATTCAGGACGCGAGATGCCGTAGGAATCGGCCAAACGCAGCAGACGGCCTTCCAGAGCGATCAGACGCCGATTGATGGCGTAGAGCTGATCAACAAGGGCCTCGATGCGGTTATTATTCAGCTTCAAGGTCTTAAGGTGCTGAATGATCACCGCCGAGCGGGCCTCATAGCCCTTGCGGTCGGCGTCCGGGAGGTCTTCACCGCGCAGGCGGCTCATGACCAGCTTTTCTTGCAGCTTGCGGAAGGCTTCGAACTCGCTGGCAATGGCATCGAGGACGACCATCACCCCTTCGCGCAGCTCGCCTTCCATGGCCGAGACGGTGGGGCCTGCCCCATCGTCAAAATCATCTTCGTCGCCATCGCCATCGCCGTCTCCCATCGAGGGCTCAGGCTGGGGACCCGCTTCGAGGGCCGCAGCAGCAGCCTCTTCGGCCAAGACCGCGGCGGCCGCGCCCATAACGCCGCCATAGGTCTGTTCCAAGTCGATCACTTCACGCAGCAAAATGCGGCCGGTACCCAGTTCTTCGCGCCAGACCATGATGGCTTCGAAGGTCAGGGCGCTTTCGCACAGACCCCGGATCATGGTGTCGCGACCAGCTTCGATCCGCTTGGCAATAGCAATTTCGCCTTCACGCGACAGGAGCTCAACCGAGCCCATTTCGCGTAAGTACATCCGGACGGGATCGTCGGTACGGTCGAAGGCGTCAGGCTTGGTGGTTTCGATGACGGCGGCTTCTTCGCGCACCACCACATCGCCGCCCTCGGCATCCTCTTCGGCCTCAACCACATTGACGCCCATCTCGCTCAGCATAGCGAGGGTGTCTTCGATCTGCTCAGAGGTCACTTCCTCAGAGGGGAGGACCTTGTTCAGTTCGTCCATGGTCACATAACCACGGGTCTTGGCCTGCTTGATGAAGCGCTTTACGCCCGCATCGGTGAGGTCGAGCAAAGGACCGTCAGAATTGGATTCGGTTTCTTGCGTCTCAGCCGTATTGCTCATGTGCATCTCCAGTCCTGACGGCGCGCAGCACGCGTCAGGAGAATGTCTAAAGGCGGCCCGCCAAGGCCCCTGCGCTCAGGGATCGACGTCCGTCCAAAAGGTTCCAGTCTTGATCGCACGACGTAGACCGTCCCGTTCCAGCTTCAACCGAATGAACTCTGCCGCGTCGGACACGTTAGCGTCATCGCCCGAACCCAGTCCGGATTTTGCCGCTATTAAAGCACGTTCCAGCGCAGCCATTCGGATGAGACCATCGAAGGCGTGCGACCATTGGGATCTAGCATCTGCGAGCGAAGCATCCTGGCTCAGGAAAGGGGCGCCTGCATTGAGAGCCGCCTTATCGATCTCGCTCAGCAAAATACTGAATCCTACAGACGCCAGATGGCGTGTGAGGGCCTCTGTGTCAAGAACGTCACTGTCCAGACGCAGACGAATGATTTCTTTAGCCAAGTCGTCCAGTGCTTGATCCCCAAAGCCATGGACCTGCAAAACCTCCAAAACCGGGTCAAGCCAGCCGGGATTGAGCAGCGCAGCTTGGGCGACAGCGGCGACCAAAGGATCCAATGACGCCGACAGCCGTCGCGCCGCCGCGCGCCCTGCTTGGGTATTGATTAGGGGCGGAACATAGGGGCCAGAACCTGGCTTTCGCGGCACAAACGGGCCCCGCGTGGCTCGGTTTTGGCCATAGCCCCCCTGCCCTAGGCCTTGAGCTGGCGCATTAAGCGCATCCACGCGGCGCAAGAGATCATTGCGGTATTCCTGCGACAGATCCTTGTCTTGGATGGTTGCCGCCGCCGCTCTAAGCCGCGCCTTCAGACCTGCCCGCCGCTCGGGCGTATCCAGCGGCTCGGCATCGCGTTGCAGGGCGAACAGGGCCTCAACGAACGCAACGGTCTGGGACAGCTGCGCCTTAAGGGCGACAGCCCCTTGCTCACGCAGCACATCATCAGGGTCCTTGCCGCCGGTGACGATGGCGAAGCGCAAGGATCGGCCCGCCTTGAGAAGCGGCATGGCCCTCTCGATAGACCGGGCAGCGGCCCTTTGGCCCGCCCCATCGCCGTCAAAGCACAGGGTCGGTTCGGGGTGGAGGCGCCATAGCCGCTCCATCTGCTGTTCGGTCAGGGCCGTGCCCATCGCAGCCACGGCGGCGACGCCTGCGCGCTGACAGGCGATAACATCCATATAGCCCTCAACCACCACCAGCCCGACATCGACCGGCCCACCGGTTGAGGCCGCCCCGACCGAGCCTGTGGACAGCAGCTTTCGCGCTTCAAAGAGGCCGTAGAGCAGGTCGCCCTTATGGAAGATGTCCGTCTCTGGACCATTGAGATATTTGGCCCGCGCTTGAGGATCGAGTGCTCTCCCGCCGAACGAGACCACCTTACCCCTGGGGTCAGTAATCGGGAACATGATCCGGTCGCGGAACCGGTCATAGGGCGCGCCGCCATCTTCGGGTGCAATTAAGAGACCGGCCTGAACCAGTTCGCGCGGCTGCGCGCCCTTGGCGACCAGATAGTCCTTTAAGGCTGTACGACCGGCAGGCGCATAGCCAATGCCAAAGCGGGTCCGGTCAGCCTCTGGCAGGGCGCGCCGATCCAGATAGGCCCGCGCCTCGGTGCCAACCGGACGGCGAAGTTCGGCCTCATACCAAGCCGCGGCCAACACCAGCCAATCGGTCAGGGACTGCTGCTGTTTCTCACGCTGAAGCGCTTGAGGGTCTTGAGCGGGCAAGGGAACGCCTGCCTCGGCAGCCAAGCGCTCGACCGCCTCCATGAAGCTCAAACGCTCGGTTTCTTGCAGAAAGCTGATCAGGTCACCATGTTTTCCGCTAGAAAAACAGTGATAGAAGCCCTTGTCATCATTGACGAAAAAGGACGGAGACTTTTCCTTGGTGAAGGGGGACAGGCCCGCATATTCACGCCCCTGCCGCCGCAACTTCACCGTTTTTCCGATCACATCGGACAGGCGAAGGCGGGACTTGATCTCATCAAGGAAACGGTCATCGAAGCGCACGCGGGGACTATAGCGCCGCTTGAGCCGGGCTGCACCCCCCCTCGGCTATCAGACGTTCAACCATCGCCACCCAATCAGGTACCTCAGAGATCGAGGCCAGTTGCACATAGCGTGGATGGTCCACCGGCGGGTCTGCCATCTCGTGCGCCCAGGTCATGACATACGGAATATAGACCGCCCAAGCGCCCGCCTCGATCGGGGGCAAGATGTCGGACTTGACCGAATTGCCGATCATCACGGCCCGGTCTGCGCCGGGACCATGACGCGAGAAGATAGCGCTATAGGAGGCGGCAGTCTTTTCCGACACCACCTCGACCGCGTGGAACAGCTCCCCAAGGCCTGATCGCGCCAGCTTATTTTCCTGATCGAACAGATCGCCCTTGGTGATCAGGACCAGCCGCCATCGCGCCGCCAGCGCCGTTAGGGCCGCTTCAACACCGGGCAAGGGCTCGACCGGATGGGACAGCATTTCGCGGCCAGCCGCCAAGACCTCTCGCGTCACCGCCGCTGGAATATCCCCGCCGGTCAGTTCCAGCGCCGTCTCCAGCATCGATAGGGTAAAGCCCTTGATCCCGTAGCCATAGAATTGAAGGTTCTTGCGCTCCATCGCCGCCAATCGCTCCAGCAGATGGTCCTCATCGGCCCAAGGCTTCAGCAGTTCTGCAAACCGCGCTTGAGTCAGCCGAAACACCGTCTCATTGTGCCAAAGGGTATCATCAGCATCGATGCCGACTGTGGTGATGGTCATTGGAAAGCCTTTTGCCTGTAGATTCCTCTATAGGACAGTCGAGTGGTCCCGTCATGGCTTGACCCGAGGCCGCCTCGCCCCTAGTAACGCCTCCGTTTGTCCGGCGGGGCGCTTTCCCGCCGATTCCATGACATAGTGCCCGTCAGGATGACCTTTTGGCCGCCCATTGCCGTGCCCAGTCGCAACCGGAGGCGCTTGTTACATGACCGCAAAGCTGATGTCTGGCGCAACGGGCGTTCTGGTTCTAGCCGATGGAACCGTTCTTCAAGGGATGGGGGTCGGAGCCGTCGGGGACGCTCTGGGCGAGGTTTGTTTTAACACGGCTATGACCGGCTATCAGGAGATCCTCACCGATCCATCCTACATGGCCCAGATCGTAGCCTTCACCTTCCCTCATATCGGCAATGTCGGCGTCAATGGCGAAGACCTTGAAGAGTTCGGCCAAGGCGCGGTGACTGCAGCCCGCGGCGCGATCTTTCGTGATGTTCCCACCGCGCCTGCCAACTGGCGCGCCAAGGGTGATCTGGCTGGATGGATGACCACGCGCGGCGTGGTCGGTCTGGCTGGGGTTGATACGCGCGCCCTAACCCGTGTGATCCGTGACAAGGGCATGCCGCACGGCGTCATCGCCCACAGCCCTGATGGTAAGTTCGACCTTGAAGCTCTGGTCGCCAAGGCTAAGGCTTGGAGCGGCATTGTCGGTTTGGATCTGGCCAAAGATGCAAGCTGTCGTCAGCCCTTCACCTTCGACGAGGGGCTTTGGACCTGGCCAGAGGGCTATGCCAAGGCTGGGCAACCCAAATATCAGGTCGTGGTCATAGACTATGGCGTCAAGCGCAACATCCTGCGCGCTCTCACCAGCATCGGCGCCCATGTCACGGTCGTTCCAGCTGACACCAGCGCCGCCGATATTCTTGCGCGTAATCCAGACGGCATCATGCTCTCCAACGGTCCCGGTGATCCGGCCGCGACAGGGACCTATAGCGTGCCTGAAATCCAAGCCTTGGTCGCGAGCGGCAAGCCCGTCTTCGGCATCTGCCTTGGCCATCAGATGCTGGCCATCGCCCTCGGCGCCAAGACCGCCAAGATGGATCAAGGCCACCACGGGGCCAACCACCCCGTCAAGGACCTGACCACCGGCAAGGTCGAGATCGTGTCCATGAACCACGGCTTTACGGTGGACCGCGACAGCCTGCCCTCTGACGTCGAAGAGACCCATATATCGCTGTTTGACGGCACCAATGCCGGGATCGCCTTGACCGGAAGACCTGTCTTCAGCGTCCAACATCACCCCGAAGCCTCCCCTGGACCAACAGATTCGCTCTACATCTTTCAACGGTTCGCCGATTTGATGGACGCGAAGGCTTAGAGCGCTCTTAGACCTTGCCCCCCGCCTCGCGGGCCTCTAAACGAAGCCCTTAACCTACACGTTTATCGATTCCGGGCCGCACCTCTGTGCGCAGGCCTTGAACGCGCTTGGATGATTTGATGCCTAAACGTACCGACCTGAAGACCATTCTGATCATCGGCGCTGGCCCCATCGTCATCGGGCAGGCCTGTGAGTTCGACTATTCAGGGGTTCAGGCCTGTAAGGCCCTGCGCGCCGAGGGCTATCGGATCGTGCTGGTCAATTCCAATCCCGCCACGATTATGACCGACCCCGACGTGGCAGACGCCACCTATATCGAACCGATCACGCCGCAGATCGTCGCCAAGATCATCGAAATAGAGCGTCCTGACGCCCTTTTGCCGACCATGGGCGGTCAAACCGCGCTAAACTGCGCTCTGGCGCTCGAGGCTGACGGCACCTTGGCCAAATATGGCGTCGAGATGATCGGGGCCAATGCTGAGGTCATCGACAAGGCCGAAGACCGTCAGAAGTTCCGCAATGCGATGGATAGGCTCGGTCTGGAAAGCCCCCGCAGCCGCGCTGCTCACACCATGGAAGAGGCGCTGGAGGCTCAGCCCTTCGTTGGCCTGCCCGCCATCATCCGTCCATCCTTTACGCTCGCGGGCACCGGCGGCGGCATTGCCTACAATATGGAAGAGTTCCGCGAGATCGTGGAACGCGGCCTGGATATGTCTCCAACCACCGAAGTGCTCATCGAAGAAAGCGTCTTGGGCTGGAAAGAATATGAGATGGAGGTCGTGCGCGATAGGGCCGACAACTGCATCATTGTCTGCTCAATCGAAAACATCGATCCGATGGGCGTCCATACGGGCGACTCTATCACCGTCGCCCCGGCCCTGACCCTGACGGACAAGGAATATCAGTGGATGCGCGCGGCCTCGATTGCTGTGCTGCGCGAGATCGGCGTCGAGACCGGCGGCTCCAACGTCCAGTTCGCCGTCAATCCCAAGGATGGCCGTATGGTGGTCATCGAGATGAACCCGCGCGTATCGCGCTCCTCGGCGCTGGCCTCCAAGGCGACGGGCTTTCCCATCGCCAAGGTCGCGGCCCGTCTGGCCGTGGGTTATACCCTTGATGAGTTGATGAACGATATTACAGGCGCGACTCCGGCCTCTTTCGAACCGACCATCGACTATGTGGTTACCAAGATCCCGCGCTTTGCCTTCGAGAAATATCCCGGTGCCGAGCCCTACCTAACCACCTCCATGAAGTCGGTCGGCGAAGTCATGGCCATCGGTCGCACCTTTGCTGAAAGTGCCCAGAAGGCCCTGCGTGGTTTGGAAACCGGCCTGACCGGCTTCAACGAGATCGAGATTGAGGGGGCTGGCGATCCAGAAACTGGCAAGGCCGCCATCGTTCGCGCCCTTGGCCAACCGACCCCGGATCGTCTGCGTGTTATTGCCCAGGCCTTCCGCCATGGTTTGAGCGTCGAAGAGATCAACGGTGCCTGTTCCTATGAGCCTTGGTTCCTGCGCCAGATCGAGACAATCGTCACGATCGAGGCAAAGATCCGCTCCAACGGTCTGCCCACCGACGCAGACGCCATGCGCAAGATCAAGGCCATGGGCTTTTCCGATGCGCGGCTTGCTGAGCTTACCGATGGTGAGGAAAAGGCCGTGCGTTCGGCCCGTCAGGCGCTCGGCGTTCGCCCCGTCTATAAGCGTATCGACACCTGCGCGGCGGAGTTCTTCGCCAAGACCCCTTATATGTATTCGACTTATGAAAGCGGCGCTCTGGGTCAGGTGCCAAGCTGCGAGTCCGAGCCTTCGAACCGTCGTAAGGCCGTGATCCTTGGCGGCGGTCCCAACCGGATCGGCCAAGGGATCGAGTTTGACTATTGCTGCTGTCACGCCGCCTTCGCCCTCGAGCAGATCGGGGTGGAGTCGATCATGGTCAACTGCAACCCCGAGACCGTGTCCACCGACTACGACACCTCCGACCGCCTCTATTTCGAGCCCCTGACGGCAGAGGACGTGCTGGAACTGTTGGATGTCGAGCGCTCCAATGGCACCTTGATCGGCGTCATCGTCCAGTTCGGCGGCCAGACACCGCTAAAGTTAGCTCAGGCCTTAGAAGATGCGGGCATCCCCATCCTTGGCACCTCGCCCGACGCCATTGACTTGGCCGAAGACCGCGAGCGGTTCCAGCAACTGCTGCACAAGATCGGTATTGCCCAGCCCATCAACGCCATCGCCCGCTCGGTCGAAGAGGCCTTTGCCGGTGCCCATTCGGTCGGATACCCCATCGTCATCCGCCCCTCCTACGTGCTGGGCGGCCGGGCCATGGAAATCATTCGCGATGATGAGCAACTGACCCGCTATGTCCGCGACGCTGTGAAGGTGTCGGGCGACAGTCCTGTACTGATCGACCAGTACCTCTCGCGCGCCACAGAGGTGGACGTAGACGCCATTGCCGACGGCGAGACCGTGTTCGTGGCCGGGGTCATGGAACATATTGAAGAGGCCGGGGTTCACTCTGGCGATAGCGCCTGCTCGATGCCGCCCTATTCGCTCAGCCCCGCCATCATTGACGAGCTGAAGCGCCAGACCGAGGCCATGGCCAAGGCCCTGAATGTGCGCGGCCTGATGAATGTACAGTTCGCCATCGAAGAGCCCCAGTCCGACGCCCCGCGTATCTTTGTGCTGGAGGTCAATCCTCGCGCCTCACGCACCGTGCCCTTCGTGGCAAAAACCATCGGAGAACCCATCGCCGGGATCGCGGCCAAGGTCATGGCAGGCGTTAGCTTGGCCAGCTTTGGTCTGACCGAAAAGGTCTATGAGCATGTCGCCGTTAAGGAGGCTGTGTTCCCCTTCGCCCGCTTCCCCGGTGTCGATACGCTGCTTGGTCCAGAAATGCGCTCGACCGGCGAGGTGATGGGTCTAGATTGGCGCCGCGAGGGCGAGACCTTCGGCCCAGCCTTTGCTAGAGCCTTTGCCAAGAGCCAGCTCGGCGGCGGGGTCGTCCTGCCAGAAGCTGGAACCGCTTTTGTCTCGGTCAAGGAAGGTGACAAGCCCTTCGTGCTCGATGCGGTCAAGCTTCTGGTCGGCAAGGGCTTTAAGATCATCGCCACAGCCGGAACAGCCGATTATCTGCGCGAGCAAGGCATTGCAGCCACGGCGGTAAAAAAGGTGCTCGAAGGGCGTCCCAACATTGTCGATGCTATGAAAAATGGCGATGTGCAGTTGGTGTTCAACACCACCGAGGGCAAGCAATCCATTCAGGACAGCTTCTCCATCCGCCGCTCGGCCCTGATGATGAAGATCCCCTACTATACCACCACCGCCGGAGCCCTCGCCGCCGCCCAAGCCATCGCCTTGGCCACGCCGCAGGGTTTAGAAGTCCGCGCCCTGCAGTCCTACTAGCCTCGATTTTTGAACCAGAGCGCCATGACCGACGACACAGCCTACCAGATCATCGCTAGGGGCCCGCGCCTGATCGCCGAAGCCGCGGCCCGCGCGGTGGATGAGGACACGCTGCTCGAAAGCACCACCTACTCGATCCTCGAAGAGGATGAGGACCATGATGTTTGGCGCATTGATGCCTTCCCGACGACTGAGCAAGAGTCCACGCAATATCAAAAGGTTCTGGGCGGGTTCGACGGTCTTGTTGTAACGTGCGAGAAGCTCGCCGATGCCGACTGGCTGGCCATGGCCCTGTCGGGTCTGCCGCCTGTGCGCGCTGGCCGGTTCTTCATTCACGGCGTCCATGACCGAGGCCGTGCGCCGGTCAATAGCGTCAATCTGCGGATTGAAGCTGGTGCTGCCTTTGGTACGGGCCACCACGGCACGACGGTCGGCTGCCTTTTGGCCTACGACCAACTTCTCAAATCCAAGCGCTTTGGCCGTGTGCTCGATGTCGGCGCCGGCACCGGCGTTCTGGCCATTGCCGCGGCCCGCACCGGCACCGCCAAAGCTATCGGTACCGATATTGATCGCATCTCGGTGCGCATCTCAAAAGAGAACGCCAAGGTCAACCAAACTAGCGCCCGCTTCGTCCACGCCTTTGGCCTCAGCCACCGGGCCGTGCGCGAGCATGCCCCCTATGATCTGGTCTTTGCCAATATCTTGGCCCGGCCACTGGTATTCCTCGCTCAAGACATCAAGGGCGCTTTGAAACCTGGCGGCATTGCCATCCTATCAGGCCTCCTACGCAGCCAAGAGCGCCTCGTCCGCGCTGCCTATCTGTCGCGTGGGTTTAAGCTGGAGCGCCGAATCCATAGAGATGCTTGGGCCGCGCTGATTCTACGCCGGGGATAGTTTGGCCGGAGATAGTTTGGGGACTGAGTGTAACCCCCTACCCCGGCTTCACCGGTACTTTCCCCATAGAGGGGGAAGATTAAAACACCAAGATCTTGCCCTTCTGGGGGAAGTGTCGCGAAGCGCCGAAGGGGTCTTGTTTCCTCGATTTTCCCCACGCCCCCGATTGCACCTAGACGGCGAAAGTCTTAACCTCGCCCAATGCGCCAGTCCTTTGAAGAATCCACCGATCCGTCTTTCGGCTCTAAGCACCTCCCTCTGATCCGGCAGGCTATGGTTGCCCAGGGTCTGGACGGGCTTTTGCTGCCCCACGAAGACGAGCATCAAAATGAGTATCTGCCTGCGGCCAATGACCGACTGGCCTGGGCGACGGGCTTTACCGGTTCGGCCGGAGCCGCTGTGATCCTTAAGGACAAGGCCGCCGTCTTTGTCGATGGCCGCTATACCATTCAGGTGCGCGATCAGGTGGATCGGTCCCTGTTCGAGATCCGCGATCTGGTAGAAGGCGGCGTGCCTGCCTATCTGACCGAAGTGGCCAAGGCCGGACAGGTGATCGGCTATGATCCGCGCCTGCACAGCCCCGAGACCCTAGAGCGTCTGAAGGCCGCCGCTAGCGCCGTGGGGGCCATCCTAAGGCCTGTCGTCGCCAATCCGTTGGATCAGGCCTGGAGCGAGCGTCCTGCCCAGCCCTGCGCGCCTGTGGTGCCGCACCCTATGGCCTATGCCGGTGAAGCCTCCAAGGCCAAGCGCGCCCGGATCGGTGCGGCTCTGGGAGAGGCCGATGTCGCGGTCCTGACCGCACCCGCCACCATGGCCTGGCTATTCAATATTCGCGGCGGGGACGTGATCCGCTCGCCCCTGCCTCTGGCCCAAGCGATCCTCAATCGGGATGGCACGGCGCAGCTGTTTCTTGATCCAGCCAAGGTCACCGAGGATCTTCCAGCTTGGCTGGGCAATGAGGTGGCCTTGCAACCGCCAGACGCCCTGCCCGCCGCCCTCGATGGGCTGAAGGGCAAGACGGTTCTGATCGATCCAGCCCAGTCCTCGGCCTGGTATTTCGAGCGTCTCGCCAGCGCCGGGGCTAAAATCGTTGGGGCCATGGACCCCTGCGCCCTACCGCGTGCCTGTAAGAACGATGTCGAGATCGAAGGTAGCCGCAAGGCCCACGCCCGCGACGGCGCGGCCCTAACCTGCTTCCTCTACTGGCTGGCTACCGAGGGTCAGGTCTCTCCCCCCGATGAGCTGGAGGCCGTCACCAAGCTAGAGGGCCTGCGCGAGGCCACGGGCATGCTCAAGGACCTGTCCTTCGACACCATTGCCGGGGCAGGCTCCAACGGCGCGATCTGTCACTATCACCCTTCGGCCCGCCTTAATCAGCGCGCCAAGCTCGGCTCCTTGCTGCTGGTCGATTCCGGCGGACAATATCTGGACGGGACCACCGATGTGACCCGCACGGTCGCAATTGGAGAACCGTCTGCCGAAATGGCAGAGCGTTTTACTCTAGTCTTGAAGGGTCATCTCGCCTTGGGCCGCGTGCGCTTCCCGGTTGGGACCACAGGGTCAGCCCTAGACGCTCTGGCCCGCCTGCCGCTTTGGATGGCAGGGCTGGACTATGATCACGGGACGGGCCACGGGGTTGGTAGCTATCTGGGTGTCCATGAGGGGCCGCACCGAATTTCCAAAATGCCGAACAGCGTTGCGCTGCAGCCGGGAATGGTCGTTTCCAACGAGCCAGGGTTTTACAAGGATGGCGAATATGGCATCCGCATCGAGAACCTGCAGGTGGTCACCCCCGCCAACCCCATAGCGGGCGGCGAAAGGTCAATGCTCGGCTTTGAGCAACTGACCCTCGCGCCCATCGACCGGCGCCTGATGGTCAAGGCGCTGATGACGGCCGAAGAGATCGTCCAGATCGACGCCTATCATGCCCGCGTCGTCGAAGTGATAGCACCGCAACTTGAAGCGCCTATTGCCGACTGGCTGAAAGCAGTCTGCGCGCCCCTCTAAGAGCGCGCTGGACTGCTTATTTCAGGCGCTTCCAGGTCTGTGTTTGGCAAATCATCGCCGCGACGCAGCCCTTGACCTGAAGCGTGTCCTGCGCGGCAAGCTTGACGCTGGCCTTATAGGTGCCGCCGTCATTGGGATTGTAGATCGTGCCGCCGGTCCACTCGTTAGGGCCGCCAGAAAAGCCCTTCATGATCACGAGGCCATTGAGCGGACGATTGCGCAAGGCCGCGTCCTTGTTCTTGGCATCGGTCGTGACTTCTGCCGCGCCAACAGTACCGCCGACGATCTTGCCGCAGATGGAGTTGCCGCAGCTATTAATCTCAATCCGTCCGCCGCGCTCGGTTGTGCGCCACACACCAGTGACATCCGAAGCGCTCGCCGCACCCACCAAGGTCAGGCTGGCGGTCAGGGCTATTAGGGCCGTCTTCATCATGGGTCTAACTCCTTTTTAGATCCTAATGACTAGTACAGGTAAGATGAACGGTAAATGATCGTTCCCTGGCGGGGGTGACATCTTGGTTCTTTGACAGGGTCAGGATGAGGATGACTGGGGAGAGTGGGTGATGGCCTATTTTAAAAACCCTAACCCACAAAGCCCGCAGCGCGATTGAGGCGGTCATTGATAGCCTCTCCTAGTCCATCACGCGGGATCGGGGCGACGGCGATGGCGCAAGGGTTTAACCGATCCGCTGCGCGCAGAAAAGTGAAGAGATTGGCGGCGGCTTCGACCAAATTGCTGGACGGGCTAAGGTTCAATGGCCCTGCTCCGACGGTGCCAAACCCCAAGAAAATTTCACCAGACAAGGCCTGCGTCACATTCAGTCGCAAAGGCGCATCAGGGGCGTAGTGCAATGCCAAACGCCCCGGTGAACGGTGGGCCTGCGACCCGTCACGATCTTCACTCAGAGGCCCAGCCACCGCCTCGATCTGGGCACGGGTGACAGCCCCGGGCCGCAAGAGCCGCAGTTGTCCGCCCAATACCGCAACAACCGTGGATTCTAGCCCAACCGTGCAGGCCCCGCCATCCAAGGCCGCCGCTACCGCAAAGCCGGTCTCTTCTAGCGCATCGGTAAGGTTGGTGGGACTGGGCCGTCCGGATCGGTTGGCCGAAGGGGCCACCAGCGGCTTGCCAAAGGCGCGCAGGACCGCCCGGGCCAGATCATGCCCCGGCACCCGCACCGCCACCGTATCCAAGCCTGCGCGAGCCAGATCACAGACAAGCTCTGGCGCACGGATGGGCGCAACAAGGGTCAAGGGTCCTGGCCAGAAGGCATGGGCCAACATAAGGGCACGCTCGCCTAACACAGCGATGGCTTGGGCGGCCTCGAGGTCTGCAACATGGGCGATCAGGGGATTGAAACTAGGCCGACCCTTGGCCCGATAGATTGCCGCCACAGCCAAGGGATTGCTGGCATCGGCGGCAAGTCCATAGACCGTTTCGGTGGGTAACAGAATGAGGCCACCGTCACTGAGGGCCTGGGCCGCGACCTGAAGGCTGGTCGTGATCACCCGGCCATCTTGGCCGTCAGGGCGATGCGAACCGTCACCCGGGCCGCAATGGCTTCCTCGGTCTTCCACTGCCCTTGCCCCACCCCAAAGACCAGCCGATTGACGATGATGGCGCTGGTCATCTTGGCCGTATCACCGCTGATGAGCAAGGTGAAGGGCAACACGATGGGCTTAGATACGCCCTTAAGGGTCAGATTACCCGCCGCCTGATATTTACCGCCGCCCAAGGCCGTAAAGCCCGTGGTTACGAAGGTCGCGCGGGGGAACTTGTCGGCATTGAACCAATCGGCAGTAGGCAAGGACTCGTCGCGGGTCTGCTCATTGGTGAAGGCCGAGGTCATATCGATGGAGACCACCGCCTTTGACCCCTTCAAATCCTTAGGATCAAAGCTGATTTGGGCATCATAGCGTTTGAAGGAGCCGGTAAATCCTTCGCCATTCATCGCCGCCTCAAAGCCCACGCGTGACGCGGCCTTATCGAGCGTCCAGCGGGTGGCCGCTAGAGCCTCTCCCGCCGACAGACTGAACAGCGAAAGGGTGACGACGGCGATCAGGGCCGGAAGTTTAGACATAGATCAAACCTTCTTGAGAAACGGCACCATCCGCGACAGGACGCTGTCCTGGTCAATGAACTGGTGCTTCAACGCCGCGCCGACATGGAGCACGGTCAGGACATAGATCACCTTGCCCATAGCTTCATGCACCTTTTCGAACAGCTCTTCCAGATTATGAGCCGGCTCCTGAGCAAGACCATGGACGAAGGGCAGATAGGGCAGGTCTATGATCCCATAGAGCAGGGTCGGAATATTCTTGGGCGAAGCCGAAACCACCAACCAACCCGTCAAGGGCAGGCCAAGCATAATGACATAGAACCCAACATGCACCGCCTTGGATAGGACCTTTTCCCAAGGCTTGAGGCTCGCCAAAGGGGCGGGAGCTGGGTTGATCAATCGCCAGCCAAGCCGCGCGAGGCTGAGGACCAGAACCGTGATGCCGAGGGACTTATGCAACTGAAACAGTTGGAACTTCGCCAAGCCCTTGGCATCGTCAAACTGCCAAGCCACAGCTATGGTACTGATCAGGATCACGGCGATCAGCCAATGGAGCACAATGGCCACAGTGGTGTAACGATCTTGGATCTTATCGGTCATTTGAGAGTCCCGTTAGGATTGGAAGGGCCAGCAATCTAAAGTTTCTAGCACCCAAGCAAGCCTCTGTTCTATGTGGCGCAAAGCTGCGCCTCACCCCCGACCCCTTACAACCGAACGGCAAAGGGCCGGGTAGGAAACAGTCCTATTTCTTCGTAAATTCAATCTCAATGATCAGATCGACCATGTCGCTGATCACCGGTACATAGGTGCCGAAGCCAAAATCGGTTCGTTTGATTGCGCCGGTGGCAGAAAAGCCCGTGCGGGTTTCGGGCATCATGCCTGAGCCCACGCCGTTCCAAGTCACATCCAGCGTAACTGGCTTGGTCACGCCAAGGAAGGTCAGGTCACCGGTCATCTTGCCGCTATTGGCACCGGTCAAGACCAGAGCGGTCGAGGCGAAGCTGATGGTGGGGAACTTGGCGGTGTTCAGCCAGGTCGGCCCCTTAAGCTTCTCATCAAAGCTGGCGCTGCCGGTATCAACCGATGCGGGATCAACAGTTGCCGTTACCTTGGCCGCGGCCGGGTTGGCTGGATCGAAGCTGAAGCGCGCATCCATCTTCGTGAAGCGCATGGCATAGTTCGAGAAGCCCATATGGCCGACCTTAGCCACAAGGCTGGCGTGGGTCGTATCGATGCCATAGGTGCCGGTTGGCATGTCCGCCACGGCCTTGGACGCCACGCCCGGCGCTGCCATAGCGGTCGGTGCGGTGATGAGGGTCAGGGCCGCTGCGGCCACGAGGATTGAACGAAACATGAAACCTCCCAATTACAAAATGTCAGTTGCCCTTGTTCCAGCTAATCATGACGTCACCAGGACGCAAGCCGACGGAACAGATAAACCTCCACCACCATACCGACTTGGCAGGAGCCGACCATCCCCTTAAAGGAAAGAGTCAGAGCCCGTGCCGAACTGGCTCACGCAGAGAGTGTCAAATGACCTATCGCGCTCCCCTTCGTGACCTCAGCTTTGCCCTAACCGAGGTGGTCAATATCGGTCAGGTGAACCAAGCTGGTGCCTTCGCCGATTTCGACGCGGACCTGATGGCGGCGGTTCTGGAGGCGGCAGGCGATCTGGCCGCGGGCGTCCTGGCCCCGCTCAACCGGATCGGTGACAAGCATGGCGCGGTCTATGCCAATGGCAAGGTGACGGCCGCCCCCGGATTTGCCGATGCCTATAAGGCTTTTGCCGAAGGGGGCTGGAACAGTCTGGCCGCCGATCCGACCTATGGCGGTCAGGGCCTGCCCAAGGCGCTGGAATTGGCAGTCTTTGAGACCATCCACGCCGCCAATATGGCCTTTGGCCTATGCCCCATGCTGACCCAAGGCGCGATCGAGGCCTTGCATGCCCACGGCTCAGAGCGGCAAAAGACGCTCTATCTGCCGCGCATGATCAGCGGTGAGTGGACCGGTACCATGAATTTGACTGAGCCGCAGTCTGGCTCGGACCTTGGCACGCTAACCACCCGCGCAGAGCCGGATGGCGAGGGCCGCTACCGCCTGTTTGGCCAGAAGATCTACATCACCTGGGGCGACCATGATGTGGCCGACAATATCGTCCATCTGGTGCTAGCGCGCCTGCCCGGTGCACCCGAGGGCGTGAAGGGCATATCCCTGTTCCTCGCCCCCAAATATCTGACAGCTGAAGACGCAAGCCTTGGTGCGGCCAATGATGTTCGACCCGGCGGCATAGAGCATAAGCTCGGCATCCACGCCTCCCCCACCTGCATCATGTTGTTCGAGGGAGCGCGGGCCGAGCTGGTCGGCCAAGAGGGTCAGGGTTTGGCCCACATGTTCACCATGATGAACGCCGCACGCCTCAATGTGGGGATGCAGGGCGTTGGCATTGCCGAACGGGCCTATCAGGGGGCTTTGGCCTATGCGGTCGAGCGCAAGCAGGGCCGCTCGGCATGGACCGGCGAGCATCCGGCCCGCATCTTTGACCATCCCGATGTTCGGCGCATGCTGATGCTGATGAAGGCCCGCATTGAGGCCGCCCGCGCCATCTGCCTGGCCACCGGCATCGCTGCGGATGTGGCCCAACTCGACATAGACCCTGCCCTGCGCGAAGCCGCTCGCCTACGCGAAGAGCTGTTCGTTCCTGTCGCCAAGGCCTGGTCGACCGATGTGGGGGTCGAGGTCGCTTCTATGGGCGTTCAGATCCATGGCGGCATGGGCTTTGTCGAAGAAACCGGCGCAGCCCAGCACTATCGCGACGCGCGCATTGCCCCGATCTATGAAGGCACCAACGGTATTCAGGCCATCGACCTGATGGGCCGCAAGCTGGCCATGGGCAATGGCGAGGCGGTTCGGCAACTGATCAATGACATCTGGCCGACAGCCTCGGCGCTGAAGAGCCACGACAATGCGTGGCTGCATACGGTCGGCACGCGGCTGGAGAACGGCATCGCCGCCGTTCAGGCCGCCACCGGCTGGCTGATCGAGCGACGCGGCCACGCCCAGCCCGATGCGCTCGCAGGGGCTGCGGCCTATCTGAAGCTTCTAGGCGATGTGATGGGCGGCTGGATGCTCGGCAAGGGCGCTCTGGCGGCGGCTCGGCATCTCGCCGCCGGTGAAGGCGACGCGGCCTACTGGCGCACAAAGATCGGGCTGGCCCGCATCTATAGCGAACATATCCTCGCCCAAGCCCCTGGCCTAACCGCCGCCGTGACCCAAGGCTCCGCCGATCTGTTCAACATCACTGCCGAAAGTATGGGCGCTTAAGCCCTGCAGAAATCAGTAAGGCTTTTGTGGTTTAAGGGTGGGGTTACAAAAAGGACCGCCGCCCTGACCCTCGCCATCTTGCAAGCCCGTATGAGCTCGACCCGCCTTCCCGGTAAGGTGATGGCTGACCTTGTCGGTCAGCCGATGATCTTGCGACAGATCGAACGGCTCAAACGCGCCAAGCGGCTGGATCAGATCGTGGTGGCCACTTCGACCGACGCCAGCGACGATGGCTTGGCTGAACGGCTTATTGCCGAAGGGATTGGGGTCTATCGCGGGTCACTAGACGATGTGCTGAGCCGCTTTATCGGAGCGCTTGACCAGTTCGGCCCTGACGACACGGTTGTGCGCTTAACCGCAGACTGCCCCCTCGCCGATCCCGAATTGATCGATGCGACCATTGAGCTTTTCGAGACCTCTGACGCGGACTTTACCTCCAACGTCCCGAGCCGTCGCAGCTATCCCAAGGGCCTTGATGTCGAGATTATTCAGGCCGATGTCCTGCGCCTCGCCGCACAAGAGGCCACAGCCCCCTATCACCGCGAGCATGTCACCGCCTTTGTCACCCAGCAGCCCGAACGCTTCACCATCACCGGCCTTGAGCAGCATGCCTCCGAGGGAGAAGTGCGCTGGACCGTCGACCGGCCTGATGACCTAGACTTTGTCCGGGCGGTTTATGAGGCGCTCTACCCGCGCAAGGCTGACTTTACGTCGAACAATGTCCGCGTTTTCGTACAGTCCCGTCCCGATCTATGGGCACTGGGCGGCGACCGGCGCTATTAGGCCAATAGGGGAGACCTAATGACCACAGTCACCCTGCGCGACCTGACCGAGGACGACCGCGAGCGGATGCACCTCTGGCGTAATAGTCCAGAGGTCGCAGCCTACATGTATACCGATCACCTCATCAGCCGCGCCGAGCATGATCGATGGTTCGATGGGCTCGCGGGCGATCCGCGCCGCCGCTACTGGGTGATCGAAGTTGATGGCCTGCCCGCAGGCGTCGCCAATCTGGCGGATATAGACCACCACAATGGCCGCTGTAGCCTGGGCCACTATCTGGCCGAACCGAGCGTGCGGGGCAAAGGGGTCGGAGCCTATGTCGAATATTGGCTGATCGAGCAGGTCTTCGGCCCGCTTGGCCTGAACAAGTTCTGGACCGAGGTTCTACTGTCCAACCCGTCCGCCTGGCGGCTGCATCTAGATTTTGGCTTCCAGCGCGAGGCGCTCTACCGCCAGCACGTCATGAAGAACGGTCAATATCATGATGTGGTCGGCCTTGGCCTTCTGGCTGAAGACTGGCCCGCCCTGCGACCTGCCATGAAGACCCGCCTAGAGGCTAAGGGCTATGAGGTCGATTGAGCCTCGCGCCATCTCGACAGGACGCTCAAAGCCTCTAGGCTAAAGCGTAATCAAGAGTCGGGGCGGAACAAAGATGAATGACGAGCAAAAGCCAATGACGCGCCGGATCGGGTCGATCATCGGCGGATCTGTCGGCAATCTGGTCGAGTGGTTTGACTGGTATGTCTATGCCTCCTTCTCGCTTTATTTCGCCAAGGCCTTCTTTCCCAAGGGCGACCAAACTGCACAGCTACTCAGCGCCGCCGCCGTCTTCGCCGTAGGCTTTCTAATGCGCCCGGTCGGGGCTTGGATGATGGGGGCCTATGCCGACCGGGTGGGACGCAAGGCCGCCTTGACCCTGTCGATGGTCATGATGTGCGGCGGCTCTCTCGTCATCGCCTTGACCCCCGGATACGCCACCATCGGTATGGTCGCGCCCATCATTCTGGTTCTCGCCCGCATGTTCCAAGGCCTCAGTGTCGGCGGCGAATATGGGGCCAGCGCAACCTATATGTCCGAGATGGCCACCGCTAAGAACCGAGGCTTTTGGACCAGCTGGCAATATGTCACGCTGATCATGGGCCAGTTGCTGGCGCTTGCGACCTTGATGGTGTTGCAAGCGACCATGCCAGAAAGCCAGTTGGAAAGCTGGGGCTGGCGCATTCCCTTCTTTATCGGCGGTGCCTTGGCCGTCGTGGCCTTCTATCTGCGCAGCAGCATCGACGAGACACCCGCCTTTGAGCAACTCAAGGCCAAGGCTGCAGAGGATAACCTCACGCCCAAAGGTGGCACGATCAGCGCCCTGCTGGCCCATCCGCGCGAGGCCTTGATGGTCGTCGGCATGACTATGGGCGGCTCCTTGGCCTTCTATGCCTTCACCACGTACATGCAGAAATATCTGCACAACACGTCCGGCTTCAGCAAGGAGACGGCAACCAGCATCAGTGCCCTCAGCCTTGTGCTGTTTATGGTCCTGCAACCCATAGCGGGCTGGATGTCGGACAAGGTCGGGCGCAAGCCCATGTTGATCTCCTTTGGCGTCTTGGGCAGCCTCTGTACCGTTCCGATCTTCAACGCCTTGAGCCAAACCCGCGACGAGATGACGGCCCTGATCCTCGTCTGTGCCGCGCTAGCCATCATCTCCAGCTACACCTCGATCAGCGCCGTGGTGAAGGCCGAGCTGTTCCCCGCCCATGTCAGGACCCTCGGCGTGGCCCTGCCCTATGCCCTCGCCAACTCGATCTTTGGCGGCACGGCGGAATATGTCGCCCTGTGGCTCAAGCAGGGCGGCCATGAATCGTGGTTCTATGTCTATGTCAGCGGCTGTATCGCCTTGTCGCTGCTGGTCTTCCTGACAATGCCCGACACGCGCGATAAGAGCAAAATCAACGAAGATTAGGCGCTAACACCCACCCCGATGGGACAGGTCACCCCGGTGCCAGAAATGCCGCAATAGCCGTTGGGGTTCTTGGCCAGATATTGCTGGTGATAGTCCTCAGCATAGAAAAATTCCGGCGCGGGCAAGATCTCGGTCGTGATCCGGCCAAGCCCTCGCGCCGAAAGCGCCGCCTGATAGGCTGCACGGCTAGCCTCAGCGATCTGGGCTTGCGCCTCACTCACCGGATAGACGCCCGAGCGATACTGGGTGCCAACATCATTACCTTGGCGCATACCTTGCGTCGGATCGTGGTTTTCCCAGAAGGTCTTGAGTAGCGCCTCATATGAGATCACGGACGGATCAAACACCACCTTAACCACCTCTGTATGGCCCGTACGGCCGCTACAGACCTCTTCATAGGTTGGATTGGGCGTCAGCCCTGCGCCATAGCCTACGGCCGTCAGGGCCACGCCTGAAAGCTGCCAAAATACCCGCTCAACGCCCCAAAAACAGCCCATGGCCAGATAGGCCACCTCTAGCCCCTCACCATAGGGACCCTTGAGCGCCAGGCCGGTGAGCAGATGGGTCCGCGCCGTCGGAAGGGCCATGGCCCGGCCCGGCAAGGCGGTGTCGGCAGTCGGCAGGTCGAGAGATTTCTTGGCAAACAGCATGGCGCGCTCCATCAGCATGTCCCTGTAATATAGGGCGCTAACGGTTAAATGTCAGGCCATACGAAAAAACACACTCTACCCGTTGTCCTAAGCGCTTAGGTCTGTATATTCCGCGCCTTCCTGACCGGGACCAACCCCCGGCTCAGATCAGCCCTATCCACCGCCAAGGTCGCAAGATTTCGGCCAAACGGATAGGATCTGTGGTGATGGTGCGGTGGCCGAGTGGTTGAAGGCGCACGCTTGGAAAGCGTGTTTAGGTGAAAGCTTAACGTGGGTTCGAATCCCACCCGCACCGCCAGCATCCCTTTTTCACACCTTCGCACACCACCAAAATCCAATATTAAACAAAGGATTTTTGGAAACTGCCCTACCCACACCTTCGCTTGCCTTCGCAGTCTACCCACGATATTACGTGGGTACAATCGTGGGATAAGATGCGAGGTCTACTAATGGCTGGCGTGGGTAGAGATTCTGAAGCCAAGGGCGCAGCCAATAAGCTGACGGATCGGATGGTAAGGCAGGCAAAATCTCTGAAAACTTAAGTAGGTCGTTTCTATAGGTCTCGTGCAAGAGGTGCTCAGACAGAGCCGGGCCAGCCTATCTGTGTAGCTATGACCTCGTCACCGACAGACAATCCATGTCTTTCGCGGCAAACAGACGGTGCATCCCGCCGATTGCCGAGTAGAATTTGAGTCCGTCAGCCCAAACCCTCCTCTAAGGGACAGCCCCGAACTGTCGCAAAGGTGCTGACGCTGAACACGGAATGAACCCTCTGCGGGCCGGTCAGGCGCGTTTTGGATCATAGATTTGAAGCAAAAAATTCATTGTTTATTGATAGATTATCTTTCGTACCCCCGATATCGAACTCACTTGGGAAATCGGGGGGTAACAGCATGAGCAGTCAAACCAGCGCAGAAAAAAGTGCGCTCAGTCTATTGTTGGCTTTTGCATTCAGTGTTGCCATCGCATGTTTTTCTGTGAGCTCATCCGCCGCGCACCCCGGTCATAGTGCCCAAGTCACCCAAAAAGGCACCTCTGGTGGTTATAGCCCCGCCTTAGTTGGGCGCTTCAAGACCGATGCCATCGCTGGCCCTGTTAGTACCGTCAGCCACACCGATTTCCGCAATGACCCTGAAGCCTTTCAGTTTGTGATTGTCTCCGACAATACCGGCGGCGCACGCACGGGTATCTTTGAAAGCGCTGTTGGCAAAATCAATTTGCTCCAGCCTGAATTTGTGGTCAGCGTCGGTGATTTAATTGAAGGTTATTCCGAAAGCCCTGAAATCCTTGCCAGCCAATGGGCCTATTTTGAGGGCATGGTGGCCCGTATTGAGGCACCTTTCTTTTATGCACCGGGCAATCACGATTATTCAAACAATGTCATGGCTGATATTTGGAAAAAGAAGTTTGGTCGTTCCTTCTATCATTTTACCTATAAAGACGCATTGTTTGTGGTGCTGAACACCGAGAACAAACACCCCGGTGGGGGCCAGCCAAAAATTGATGAAGAGCAACGTGCTTATTTGGCTAAAGTACTGGCGGACAATCCAAAGCCGCGCTGGACATTCCTGTTCATGCACCAGCCTGTCTGGTCTATTGGCACCGATACGGGTTGGGCTGAGGTTGAAGCCCTGTTGAAAGGTCGCCCCTATACAGGGATTGCCGGCCACATGCACACCTACGAGCATGTCAAGCAGGCTGGCCGCGACCTCATCACTCTGGGCACCACCGGCGGCGGCAGCCAATTGCGCGGCGAAGCTTACGGCGAATTTGATCACGTCACATGGGTCACCATGGCTAAAGATGGCCCGATTATTGCCAATTTGGCGCTCGACGGCATCACGGACAAATATGTCACCGCACCAGGCTTCGCGCAGCGGTTCCAAAAACTGCCAACTTTCGCTTTGGAGCCATGGTTTGTCTCTGAAGGTGGCGGTGTGGGTTCAAACTTGCGCCTCAAAGTTCACAATCCGTTTGATGCGCCGTTAAGCTTCTCCATTGAAGCGCCCCAGCATCCGAGCATCCTGTTAACCGGTGATGCCCTGTCAGGAACCGTGCCCGCAGCGTCGGATCAGTTTTTTGATATGCCCGTCACCGTTTCGAAAGCTTCAGGCGCGTCGCGTCCTCTCGAATTGCGCGCCGCGGCTAAAGTCACTTTGGATGGCCGCGAAGTCGATTGGAACAATGTGATGCGGGCAGCACCTGTTGCACGTAACTCATTGACCAAGGCGTCTATGCCGATTGTTCATGATGGTTCCATCGGTGAATGGGGCAGCCTGCGTTTTGCGGGAGAGACACCAGCACGCGCCCCCGACGGCAAGGCCTTTGACGTCACCGCCGCCGATGCATCTTTCCGCTTTGACGTGGCTTATGATGACAATTTCCTTCATGTCGCGATTGATGTGAAAGATGATGAGGTAACGCCAGGTCTGTTGAGTGGGAAACACGACGCGCAAGATTTGGCTATTTTGACGCTAGATGGTCGGCCTGTGGCGCAAAGTGCGACCAATGTTGCCCTGACCACCACGATGAAGTCAGGCGATTGGATCTTCATCATGGGGACACCCAATGCTCAGGAGGGTGAGCGCCTGTTTGGTGCCATCATGCCTCCCATTTTCGCTGTCAAGATGAAGCGTAAGACCGGCGGCTATACGGCAGAGTTTCGTGTGCCTTTGGCCTATATCGCGTCCAAACATCCAAGCGGCAATTGGACCGATTTGCGCCTTAACATCGCGATTAACGATATTGATCCGCAGTCAAAACCAAGTCGTCCACCGCTCGCCGTCGGCTGGCAATCTGATTGGCGTGAGCAATTGGTCGGCACCGGCACGTTCTTCAAGCAATAGGCCTGCGACAAATTCGTAATCGGGCCAACATTTTTCCAAACTCAGGGGTAATCTAGATGCGTAACCTTAAAACGCTCGTGCTCGCCACGACCTGCCTGTGTGCGATATCGACCTCAGCTTGGGCGCAAACAGTAGCCACCACGAATGACGAAATCAATAATAGACAAATTGAAACCATCATCGTGACGGCTCAAAAGCGTGAGCAAAATCAGATTGACGTACCCATCAATATCTCGGTCCTCGGCGGTGCCCGGGTTGATCGCCTTAACCTCGATGAATTGGATCGCTTGGCTGATTTCGTGCCGGGGCTTGAAGTTCAGCTTCAAAGCTTAAACGCACCCAGCTTTGCTTTGCGCGGCATTACCTCTGACGGTGGCCGCTCTCGCGTGGCGCTCTTTCAAAATGGCGTGGCCATCAGCAATGTACGCTCAGGCCAAAGCATGGCGATCCACGATATGGAGCGCATCGAAATCGTTAAAGGGCCTCAGGCGACATTGTTTGGACAAGGCGCCTTGGTCGGCGGCATAAACTTTATCCAAAACAGAGCTTCAACACGAGACACAACTGGCGAATTCAAAATTGAGGGCGGCAGCTACAGCGCAGCCAAAGCCCAATTCGTCGGCAATCTAGCGGTAGGTGATACATTTGCGGTCCGAGGTGCTGCGTTTTTGAGCGCTCGGGACGGCTATGTAACCAATTTGGGAAACAGCCCTGATCTGATGGGGCAGAACACTAATGCGCTCCGCCTTGCCGCGCGCTGGATGCCAAATGACAATTTACTGGTCGACTTAATCCTCAATGGTCAGCAGGACGACTCGACCGGTACTCAGTTTAAATCAAGTGTGTTTGCGCCTGTCGGTGGTGACCTAAGCCCCTTTACAGCGACTGCGATGAACATCAATGGAGACCAGCTTCGCTCCAAATTGGGCAATGATCGTGATATTGGCACGGCCACAGCCATCATCTCCTATCAAATGGGCAAAAACTGGACGCTGAACTCAATCACAGACAGCCGTAACATCGTTTCGTTGGAAGCTTTTGACTCTGACGGTACCGAACTTAATCTGCTTCAATTTGGCTTGGTCGATAAAGCTACCGCCGTTAGTCAAGAATTGCGTCTCAATTATAGTGGGGATGGTCCGTTCAGCGGGTTCTTTGGCGTCAATTATTACAAAGAAAGCACCAGCCAGCTTTTGCGCTTCTCAACTGATGAAGCCCATCTTCAGGCTCTGTTTGCGCCGAGAATTGCCGGGGCCGCGCGTTTGAGTGTGTCACAGATGGAAGGCATTTTGGCGTTACGAGGTATTCCAAATGCCGCAAATTTTGACAATGTGGTCAACCCGTTACGCGTTTCGGCATTGGGTGCCCTTCAGGGCAACATTATACCCTTACACAAGGCTCATTTAGAGCAAGTTTACACAACAACGCAGACTGAGACACGCGATCTGTTCGCGGATGTCACCTACAAATTCAACGAAAATTTATCCTTGACGGCGGGTGTGCGCTATACCGAGGAGGATCTTGGTGCGAAATCAAGGGCCTCACTCGTGCGAGGCAACCCTGCTCTTGGTGGCCGATCAAATGGGGTGTTTTTCAATCAGTTGTTCTTATCCCAGCAACCACCAGGCGTCCTACGAGAGCGTGACGTATCATCTGCTGGTGCCTATACGTGGCGCCTAAACGTCGCCTATCGTGTCAGTGATGACGTGAATACATGGTTTGCTTATGGTCGTGGCCGTCGTCCCGAATCTTTGAGCGCATCGACGGCTAATCCAACAGGCTTTGCTGTCGTCTCCGAAGAATTATATGGCCATTATGAGACTGGTGTAACCGGGTTCTTCTTTGACCGCAGCGTGCGTGTTAACTCGTCAATCTATTTTGGCGAGTACACGGACTTCCAAACGTCTCGCTTCAGCCCAACTCAGGGCACTTTCATTACTGAAAACTCAGGTAATGCGACCCAATATGGCTTTGAGTTTGAGGGGCAGTGGAACGTCTCACCAACAGTGCAACTGTTTGGTAGCTACGCCTATAATTTCTCGCAATATGACGACACCGACAACGCAGGCAACAGATTACAGTTTGCTGGCAATAGTTTCCGACTAAGCCCCGAGAATAATGCATCTGTCGGTTTTGATTTGCGCATTCCGGTCGCTGCCCAAGGTGAGTTCTATGTGATCCCAAGCTATACGTGGAAGAGTGAGCATTTCTTTGAGGATGACAATGATCCACTAGAAAAGCAGGATGCTTACGGGGTGGCCGATGTGCGTTTTGGCTATGAATCCACGAGTAAAAAGTGGACCGCCAATCTGTCAGTTCAAAATGCATTTGACGAAGAATATCTGATCGATGCGGGTAACACGGGCGGTGCTTTTGGCATCCTTACCTATATTCGCGGGATGCCGAGAATGGTGACCGCTGGGTTATCGGTTAAGTTCTAGGAGTATTAGCTTTCCACTGTTTTGCTTGCAGATTAGTGGAAAGCTGGTCCTTAGCCGGTCGGAGGCGAGAGCGAGATCCTGCCGCAGATTATTTGCCCCCCATGTAACGGGTAGGAAGGGCTCGGCTGGATAGCTGGCGCGCTGGTGACAGGACGGGGAGTTACTGAATGTGGGTGAAGACGTGGCCCAAGATATGATCACGCGGCCCATTCGATTGATGAAGCCCGGATCTTCGCGCACGTCTTGGGGCCAAAACCAAGGCTGTCGAAATAGGTTTTTGATCATGTCGACAGGTCCTAGGTGTTTCGGAGGTCATTTTGCGCACATTTTGTATGTCTTTCGCCATTTTGGGATCAGCACTAGCGCAGACCAGCGCAGCGCATGCCCAGAACGCAGCTATTGGGGATGCTGTTGTTTATCAAGCTGAATTTTTTATGCGTTTTAAGCCACAGACGGCATACGATGTTGTACAGAACGTGCCTGGTTTTGCCTTAGAAGAAATGACCGAGGCGCGAGGCCTCATAGCCAGCTCTGGTAACGTATTGATTGACGGAAAGCGCCCTACGACCAAGTCGGGTGGGTTGCAAGAAGTGCTTTCCCGCATTTCAGCGGCAAATGTTGCACGTGTAGAAGTGTCGAGAGGAACGGCACAAGGGTCCGATTTGGCAGGCCAAATACAGGTGCTGAACATAGTCCGTTCGGCTGCCGTCAATAGTGGCACTTGGACCGTTCAAGCAGAGCGCGCAAGTGAACCTGAATTGAACGGGCTCTTGCAGGGCACAATCTCTCGTCGTGTATCTGATTGGAACTTGACGGGGCGAGCTAACGCGCGTTGGCGCAAGCGCGACTATGTCTATTATAATCGCGCCACCTTTGCCCGCGACGGCATTTTAACACAGTTTCAATTGGAGACATCACCTCGCACAGTCGCAGAAGCATATGTCTATGGAGAGGCCAAGCGACCCATTTGGTGGGGTGCTCTTACGATAACAGGCCGGTTTGGTAACGATAGCGACTATCGCGTCCGTGATCGCGAAAACCGATTGTCTACGTCACCGCTTGCATCGGGCGTTACACGGCAATTGATCATCGATGATGTTGAACGCTTGGTGGCTGAAAGCAGCTTGGAATGGGTCCGTGAGCGCCCATCGGGCTGGAAGTTGAAGCTGGGCGCGCTTGGCTCATGGGTCGATAGTGGGCAAGATCAAACTTCGCAAGACGGACCTTTTGGTCAACCCTTGGCGAACAAATCGCTCTTCGCAAGCGATCAGACGGCGGTTGAGGTGGTTAC
>Ga0209444_10000175_pt1 | contig 34789 bp, 28 predicted proteins | sample LauGreFaBDMM15DN_2_FD_188215 | JGI IMG/M metagenome (GOLD analysis project Ga0209444, IMG submission 188215) | Freshwater lake microbial communities from Lake Michigan, USA - Fa13.BD.MM15.DN (SPAdes) (version 2) | ecosystem: Environmental > Aquatic > Freshwater > Lake | place: Lake Michigan... | reverse complement strand
CTTCTGTCGTTGAACCATTGCTCCAACTGTAAATATATCCTGGAACTCCACCATTTACTGTTAAATTAACACTGCCACTGGTCCCACCAAAACATAAAGCAGGTGTGGAAGTAAGCGCCATCGTTAAGGAAGATCCTGGTTCGGTAATTTGTCCAACATAACTTCCCGTACAACCATTTGCGTCGGTGATAGTCCCGGAGTAAGTACCAGATGTTAGGTTAGAAAGGTCTTGCGTTGTTTGTCCATTTGTCCAAACATATGAATACCCCGGAGTACCGCCGGTAATCGTTAAATCAATCACCCCGTTTTGTTGTCCGAAACAGATGACATTATTATTTTGGCCTGTAACTGTAAGTGGACTTGTCGGTTGTTCAACAACAAAAGTCATAAATAGTCCACAACCCAAAACATCGTCAACGTTCACAAAATAGTTTCCTTGAGAAAGATTTGTAATGTCTTCTGCTATTGCTCCAGTACTCCAATCAAAAATATATCCTGGCATTCCACCTGAAGGAGATAAATTAATGGTGCCATCTGCTCCGCCGAAGCAATTGACAGAATCAACAACAGAAGTGACCACTACTGTATTAGATGGGTCAATTACAAGGATGGTTAGATTTGAAACACACGCATTGTTATCCGTTACCTGAACCACATATGTTCCACTCGATAAACCTGTAATATCCTGATTAGTTGATCCATTATTCCATGAATAAGTATATGCGGGAACGCCTCCTGTAACCGTTAAATCAATAGCTCCGCTGATTGTACTCATACAAGAAGCATCTGTATGTGTTTCCGTTAAATTCAATCCAGATAAAGGTTGTACGATAGTTGTCACTAAAGTATCTGTACAATTATTCGCATCAAGCGCAATGACACTAAACGTTCCACCGCCAACATTTGGAAGGTCCTCTAGTATTGAACCATTATTCCATAGATATGTAAATGGCGCTGAGCCACCAGTAACTGTTAAATCAATCGTTCCTGTCGTATCTCCAAAGCAAAGCACATTTGTATGAACTTCACTCATCAAAATTGGATTCGACAAGTTAATTAATGTAACAGAAAGAGAATCTTGACAGCCATTGGCGTCCTCTACTTGAAGTTGGTATGTTCCGGCTGTGATTAACGTTAAATCTTCGGTGTAAACAAAATTACTCCAAGCAAAAGAGTATGGAGTAGTTCCGCCGATTGCGGTAACATCAATATTCCCTGTTGCAGCACCGAAACAATAAATATTATTGTGCACTTCTGACAAATTCAAAGGCGCAAGGGGCTCAATAATGGTATAACTAGATGTCAAAATACAATTATTGTTATCTGTAATTAGAACTGAATAGTTCCCAGATGGTAATCCTGAAATATTTTGAAGTGTACTTGCATTTGACCAAGCGTAGGAATAGGGCAATGTCCCGCCTGAAACTCCAATATTTATTGCTCCTGATGACTGACCCAAACAGCCGATTGGCGTAACAAGTCCAGAAATGGATAAAGGTGCGACCGGTTGAGAAATCGAGACGGTATATTGTGATGTACAATTATTATTGTCTGTAATGAACACTTCATATGAACCGACAGGCAAATTAGATATATCCTGAGTTGTGGCTCCAGTATTCCAGGAATATACATAACTAGGAGTACCACCAGAAACTGTTAAGTCGATAGAACCTGTTGATTCACCGTAGCACAGCACATCAGCATGTGTTTCTTGACTATTGATAGGAGCTGTGGGTTGACTAACAAATTGTTGGATGGAATCTTGACAAGCATTCAAATCGGAGACTTGAACCGTATACGTGGCAGAAGATAGTCCATTGATATTTTGCGTGACTTGGCCATTGGACCATATGTATGTATAAGGGAATGTTCCGCCTGAAGCACTTAAGTTTACTGATCCCGTTGAACCTCCATAGCACAATACAGGCAAGGAAGTGGTAGATAATTGAATGTCAGCAGGCTGCGTTAAGGTAATGGTGTTGTTAGCACTACAACCGTTAACATCTGTTATTGTGACCGTATAGGTTCCAGCGATGAGCCCAGTTGCCGCAGCATTTGTTTGTCCATTCGACCACAAATAAGTGTAAGGGGCTGTCCCGCCTGTTGCTGAAACTAAAACAGCTCCATCTGCTGCATTAAAACAAGAGATGTTTTGTCCATTGAAATTAGATGTAATGACAACAGCAGAAACTAGGGTGTCTGGTTCCGTAATTGGGAAAATAGTGTCATTGACACAGGTATAAGCGTCTTGGACCGTGATGGTATATAGTCCTGGACTAAGGTTATTAATCGTTGTACTCGTATTTCCATTGGACCATAAATAGTTAATTGGCTGTCCTCCAGTTGCTCCAACGGTGATGGTGCCGTTATCCGAATTATAGCAAGAGCTATTACTTGTATTTATTAAGTTTATGAGTGGGGTTGGATTAATCAAAACTGATTCCGTCAGGTTACTAAATGTACACGTCGACCCAGTGAATGAAATCGTTAAACCATAAGTACCCGCATTATTCGAAGTAATATTTGGAATAGTAGGATTTTGAAGTGTTGAGCTGAAACCATTTGGTCCGGTCCAGGCATAATTCGCCCATACTGAATAGAGGGACGTTAGGTTCAAGGTGTCTCCAATACAGAGTGGAGGATTAGAACCAATGTCCACTGCTGGGCATCCTGATGTATTAATCGTAAGCATATTGTTGGCAGAAGTTGCACAACCTAAAGCATCGTAGACATTTGAAGCTCCGTTGTTGTTGACGGAACTACCCGATAACACACCTGTCCCAAATATATATGCTTTATTTTCGAGTGTACTATCACAAGCTAAAATAAGGCAGTCATTAACTACCACCACCTGAAAACGGACAACGGAACTATCTGCGCCATTGACTGAATTGATCATTTCACCACCTAAAGTTGAAGTTGCACCTGTACCTACACGCATTTTCAACACGCGGTTAATAGCATCATATTCCGCTTGATCATCAGCGGCAACATCTGTTTTCGCACCGGCAAACGGTCCGTTTAAATAGGATATGGAATTTGGAACATAATTCGTGCGAATGTCTAATGTGTCAGTGATGAACGTATTCAAGGAGATATCGGAACCAATATTTTTACCTGTTACTGTATATTCTAAAATATCCCCAGGAATTACAGCGCCACCATTTAAGTCGTTTACGGTTACCGATGCGCGAAGATCCGGCTCATAAATATCAATAGCAGAAGTGAGTACACGGGTGATAATAGTTTCAGAGGAAGTAGTCACGCGAATATTTGCGGATGTTGCATTATTTCCTAAATAATTTTGTGCTCCATTATTGGGAAGATAGATGGAGGCGTCATACCCTAAATTATTGTTGTTGTTTGGAATTCTGAAAGGTGTTAATACCCCTCCGTAGCCAATGGTACTGTTAAACATATCCGTAGCATTGTGCAAGGCATCCGAAACTTGGACATAATTTGTTGCCACACCATTGAAAAGCAATTGGTCTCCTGTTTGATTTCGGTCTCCATCGTAAGCGACCACGCCTAGTTCAAAATTCACCGCACCACTAATTGGGGTCAAGAATCCTGATACTGGAATCGTGACTGTGTTAGATGATGAACCTTGGCTTACATTTGCTAGACCGTCGAAAACGGTTAGATTTTTATAGGATTGGGCAGTATTTTTATAGACAACCACAATTGTCCAGCCACCCCATAGGTTGGTGGAATTGGTTTGAGTAACCAAATTGGCCATTGTGAACCTTGCTTTGATTCCAGCAGATTGAACAATGGAAGTAATGTTTTTGTAACAGAAATAAGATACGGTTCCTGTATAAGCAAGCGTTTGATCGGCGGATAAGTCTTGGTAGGCCCCGCTATTCACCTTCAGTTTAATATTACTTCGGGTTGCGTAATTCGTTGTTGATGTATTTATTTTGGCTCCCCAGTACAATCCTGCCCATAAAATCTCACTACAATTATCCAAATTTAAACTGTCCGAGGAAGACATAAATGTGCTCGCATCACCATCCATGTCGATATAACTCATCGTAAAGCTGTTGTTTTGTCCTGTTCCAGCGGGAGGAAGTTCTGCTTTGGCCGTATTACATGATGTTGACGAATTACATGAAACGGAAGCATTTGAAATAAAGCGGAGACCTCCTTTTTGGGATGTCTGATACCTAATCCCAAAAGGGAAAATAACTTGAGATTGGACAGTAATATTTCCTAGTCCTCCCATTAAAGAAATCACAAAAAGGAAAAATCTAAGTCGGAAAGAAGAGTAATTTTTCAAATCATTCATAGCTTTTAGGAGAGTTTATAGCTTGATTATAACGAAATTAAAGTCAAAAGGTTGCCAAAAATTAGATGTGTTTTAAATCATTTACTTGTGATTTGTTACAAAGGAATATTTCCATGCTTTTTTTTAGGTAAGGTTTCCGCCTTTTTTTCCAACATTTTGTAGCCCTTTATCAATTTATTGCGCGTTTCCTTTGGCAAAATAACATCATCAATTATTCCTCTTTCCGCGGCGCGGTATGGGTTGGCGAAAGTTTCAGCATATTCCGCTTCCTTCTCTAACCATTTTGCTTGAGGATTCTCTGCTGATGAGATGTCTCTTTTAAAAATTATCTCTGCGGCTCCCTTAGCTCCCATCACAGCAATCTCGGCTGTGGGCCAAGCAAAACTTAAATCGGCTCCTAAACTTTTAGAATTCATTACGCAAAATGCACCACCGTAAGCTTTTCGAGTAATCACTGTGATTTTTGGCACAGTTGCTTCGGCAAATGCATACAACAATTTTGCGCCATGTGTAATTATTCCGCGCCATTCCTGATCTGTTCCAGGGAGGAATCCAGGGACATCTTCGATAACCAATAAAGGAATGTTGAATGAATCACAAAAGCGAACAAAACGTGCTCCTTTACGCGAAGCATCAATGTCTAATACTCCCGCCATAGCCGCTGGTTGATTGGCAATAATTCCGATGGTTTTTCCTTCTAAACGCGCGAATCCAACCACAATGTTCTTCGCGAAGTCCTCTTGAACTTCTCTAAAACTAGCATCGTCGATTATACAATCGATGACTTTTTTGATGTCATATGGCGTATTGGTATTTTCGGGGATGATTTTTTCAATTTGATTTAACTTAGACGGGGAGAACTCAAAAACACTAGGTTCCGGAGCCAATTCATAGGAGTTTTGAGGTAAATATGTAATTAAATCTCGTGCTTTTTTGATGCACTCCATATCATTCACGGAAGTAAAATGATTCACTCCAGACTTTTCCGCATGCGTTTTTGCACCACCTAAATCTTCCGAAGTTACTTCTTCATGTGTGACTGTTTTTACCACGTTAGGTCCTGTTACGAACATGTAAGAGGTTTCTTCCACCATAAAAATAAAATCTGTCAAGGCTGGAGAATAAACAGCTCCACCTGCACAAGGACCCATAATCAAAGATAGTTGAGGTACCACACCAGATGCGCGTGTATTTCTAAAGAAAATATCTGCATATCCACTTAACGAAACAACGCCCTCTTGAATTCTAGCACCACCGGAGTCATTCATTCCAACGATTGGCGCGCCATTTTTCATGGCAAGGTCCATGATGCGACAGATTTTTGCCGCTTGAGTTTCAGATAACGAACCACCTAAAACGGTGAAATCTTGTGAGTAGACGTAGACCAAACGTCCATGAACGGTTCCAAATCCAGTGATGACACCATCACCAGGATATTTTTGTTTCTCCAATCCAAAGTTTGTTGAACGATGTTCTACAAAAGCTCCGATTTCATTGAAAGAATTTTCGTCCAATAAAAGTGTAACACGTTCTCTTGCTGTTAACTTTCCTTGTTGATGCTGTTTTTCGATGCGTTCTTTTCCGCCCGCTAAGTGTAGCTCTTCTCGTTTTTGAGCTAAAAGTAAATTTCTGTCCATATGCACTACTAAGTACACAAATTTAAGGGAAATTAACGCGGGAAAAAAGCACTTAGTTTATCCGCGAATAAGGTGATGCCAGCGAAGCCCAAAATAAGGCACAAAAAGCTTGCTGTTTTTGACATTTCCACTGCCGTTAATCCTATACTCAATATGAGAAAAAGCATAAAGTAAGCAAGCATTTGAACGGAGTGATTTTGCCAAGATTTAAGGTGCATTTCGGTTGAAAATTGTTTCATATTCATCTTAAAGCGCATTCGTTCACTGATGATTACCAATGGAAATAAGATGAATCCTTGCGCAATTCCTGAATCTTTATACCAGAAAAAAGAATTCATTTCGCGAGCAAAATTTATAGATGGATGTAGCCTGAAATTATACCAATGAACCATGAAAAAGAAAGCAATAAAAATCAGCAAGTTGAGCGTATATGAGCGACGGCTTATTTGTAGTTGGTTTTTTACGTATTGCATTCTTAACCATAACGATACTTCACGTGACAATTGATCCAATAAAAAGAAAAGACAAATAAAGTAGATGCTCCAGTTCCACAGAAAAAACCCTAATATTGGGATGAGAATATCTCCCAGTAAAGAAGCTATTTTTTCTTGTCGATTCATCGCATGTTCTTCAAGACGGCAACACGCTCTTTTGTTAATGCGTAATCAGGATCCATTTTTAACACTTTAGCATACGTGAACAGGGCATTGGTGATGTCGTTTTTTTCTTCGTAGACCAAGCCTAAATTATGGTAAGATGGAACGTGTTCTTGGTTGGCTAGAATCGCTTTTTTGTAATAAAAAATCGCTGAGTCCAACTGAGGTTTATCAAATTGATAAATTCGAGCAATGTGAAAATACGCATCAGCATAGGTAGAATCAATTCGCGCCATTTTTCGGTACAAATTCATTGCTTGATTTGTCTGACCTAAATTTTCTTTGGCAAAGGCTAGGGCATAAATTACCTCGGTATTTTTAGGTTCTAATTGATATGCGGTTGTGTATTTTTCCATTCCTAATTTTGCATCGCCATTTAGTTCATATAATACGCCTAAGGACAAATACGCCATGGTGCATTTGGGGTCAATTTGAACGGCCGTTTCATAAGAGGAGATTGCCAATTTCAAATCTTGTTTTAAGCGGTAATTTGTTCCTTTTAGAATGTATGCATCTCTGTACCTTGGATTAATACGCAATGCTTTATTGATGTATAGGAAGGAATTATCCATGTCTTCTAGCATCGTGTACGTATTTGCTAATCCGACAAGTGCTTTTTCACTTTTTGGATTCGCCTTTACGAGTAATTTATACATTAAATGTCCGCGTAGCATGTCATTGGCAGAGCGAGAAGGCTTATTAATAAGCGCTTCCGCATATAGTACGCGAGTTTCAAAAGAGAGACTGTCTAATCGATATGCTTTTGCTGCGATTTCAAGTGCTTTTTGATATTGCACTTTTTCAATCAATTCATTGCCTTTCTTGACGAGAAGCGACACGCTATCGGGATACAGTATAATTAAACTGTCAAGACTGAGTTTTGACGTATCGATTTTTTTTGCTGTATCACCACAACTTAGGAGCAGGGATGAAAGAATAGCAGAAATAAAAATAAATAATAAACGCATAAGCAAAGGTAAGGATTTTGAATTGGAATTAATCTTGACTACCTTTGTAAACGAATAATTTATCTATGAAGGTTAAACTACTTGTACTATTCATTGCCTTAATTTCCTTTTCTCAGGACCTGTTTGCGCAGGGGTGCTCACAATGTAAACTATTGGCAGAACAAAATGCTGGTTTGGATGAAAATTCATTCGGGTCTGGCATCAATGGAGGGATTCTCTATTTGATGGTCATCCCCTATTTATTGTTGATGTTTTTGTTTAGAAATCAAATCATTGGTTTTTTAAAAAGCTTCTTTTCGAAAAAAGCTTAGTTCCAACGAACGGTGATTTTACCCATCGATTTACCACTTTCCAATAGATCGTGTGCTTCCATGATTTGATTGTCTGTAAAAATCCCGCCAACATGCGTGGTGATTTCATTGTTACGATATAATTCAAGCATTTCTTGAAGACAAGTGGAAATGACCTCGGGATAGCTGTCTGCAATTTTCAACATATTGACACCTACCAAACTTTTGGATTGCATCATAAGTCCAATCGGTAAAACAAATCCCATGTCCCAAAGAAACTTTAGTTTCGAAAAGAGCCCAAATTTTCCACCGATCATTTGCGATCCTCCAAACAAATAAAGTCTTCCATTTGGACCTAACAACTTCATGTCCTTTTTAATGGTATCTCCAGCAACTGGATTGAAACTAGCGCTCAACTGTTGATTTCCTAGTAACTTCTTTAATTCCACCTCGTATTGCGTCGTTTTGTAATTAATCACGAAATCGGCACCTAATTTTTGTGCTAATTCGCGTTTATCTTCAGATCCGATTTTCGCATAGACAATAGCCCCTTTTCGTTTTGCCAATTGAATCAATAGGGACCCCACTCCACCAGCTGCTGCGTGAATCAATACCTGTTCATTTTTTCGAATTGGTGAAACAACATCAGACATATAGTACGCGGTGACGCCTTGTGTTGATAGGGACATCGCCATTTCGGCAGGTAAATCATCGATGGCTACAATGGCATTCACTTTGGTTTGAACTAGCTTCGCATAGCCACCAAATCTTGAAAAAGCTAATACACGTTTTCCGATCCAATCTGGTGGACAATTCAATCCAACTTGTTTAACAATTCCGACTAGCTCATACCCTAAAACACAGGGTAATGGTGGCGCTTCTTTGTATAATCCATGACGCGCCATGACATCTGCATAGTTTAAGCCAAAGGCTTCGCTTTCAATGAGAACCTCATCAGAACTTAATTCAGGAAGAACAATTATTCTTCGTTCAAATGCTTTTGAGGAGGGTCCATGCTGACACAGAACGATTGCTTCAGTTTCCATTTTCTAGAATCTCGCTGTCACACCACCCATGACTTGGAATGGTTGAACAGGATAATTGTACCAACGATTATAGCGTTGTGCTGCTACATTGTTTAACTGTAAGAAAGCAGAAACCCTAGGGCTGTATCGGTATTCAACACCCAAATTAATGTCGACAATTGTCCCTAAGGAAACGAAATATTGTCCATTCTCTTCTTTCACTCCTTCTCCAGTAGCATAAACGAGGGCATTGCGTCCAGTTTCTAATGTACCATCCAAATTGATTAAGAATTTATCGTATAAGTTATAAGATCCTCTGATTAAACACTGAAATTGAGGAAGGTTCCATGCGCGAGCTTGGTTGTACATTTCATAGGAATAGAAACGTGCGTTCCCATCAATTTTCAATTTTTCGCTCATCTGGTAGCTCAAGGAACCTTCTATGGTCGTTAAGTTCAAGGTATCGTAAATCACGTTAAATTGATTTCGGTACACACCAAATGTATCTGTCACAAACAAAGCTTTATTTTCAATGTGAGCAAAACTAGCACCGATATTGAAACTCATTCGTTTACTTAATGTTCCTTTGAAACCTCCGTATATATCGAATGGATTATGTTCATTCACTAGTCTTTGGTTAACGCGTATAAATGGATTTTGAGTGCTCAGACTTTGAATTGTATTTTGTTTCAATCCTCCTTTTATTCCGACATATGGTATAAAAATGTCCTTAAACATCGCGTATTTAAATTCTGCTTGTGGATACAAATAAACTACGTTTTTATCCGCATGCAAGTCAGCTGTTATCCCTACTCCAATTTCGATTTTCAATCGATTATCAAGCATTTGTGTCCAAACACCCGGTTTAAAATCGATGATGGTATTTTGATTTGAGATTCCCGTATCACCCAGAGACATAACCGAGTCTAAAATCCCATATGTATAACCATTGTAACGCAGGCCAATGTCCCCATAGAAACGTTCATTTCGATTATTGTACCAAAGGCGGGTATTCAAATTAAAATGGTTTTCTTGCGCTCTCCAATCTGCCAACGAATCCGTTAATTTTCTAGATTGAAAATTGCTGTAGTCTGTTTTGATGTTGAAATTTAAGCGTGCACTATCCCCACGATTTGCATTATATTGAGCGCTACCATTGTACAGCTGAAATCGCTGTGCAATTGAATCTTTCGAAAGACTATCGTTTTGGACACCATAATAATGAAATCCATTATTTTGATAATTAAACGCACCGGAAAGATTGTAATTTCGTTCGTTGATTTTTCCATAAATCGTTCCGCTAGTTCGGTCATATTGTGCCGGGGCGTAAGCAATTTTTTCTCTGTCTTTTATCTCTCCAAAAGAACTTAAGTGTTTGATGTTTGCTCCGTACTCATAGGCACGTGAGCGCGTTGAGCTAAAATAGATTTCTCCCAAAGGCATAATCGTTGAGCCAACCCCTACTTTTGCGTAAAACGGATATAATTGCTTTAGTTTTTCCGTTGTTTCAACCGTTGCAGCTTCAATGGTATCTAAGGATATTTGCGTCGGAACTTGAAAAAACAAGAGTGGATAAGCTTTGACTTGAGCCGCTCTCACGGTGTCGATAATTTTTGGGTGAGCTAAGATTCTGAAGGCAGGTTCAACCGTTCTATTTGCCCTCATCTCAAGAATCAAATCATCTTTTTGGGACCATACCCCTGAAACGAATACGAGTGCAATGATGGTGAGTATGTATTTCATGTTCTTAATTTTCATTGATTTCAATTTTCATTTCTGGTTCCTTTTCTTCCGTTGCGGGTGGATTTTTCAGTTGCATTAATTCGTCCCAAAGATCATTCGCTTCGGATTGAATCCCATCATTTGATTCTGGGTAGAAGTCAATCACTGACTTCAACGTTTGTTCAGCTTGGAAAAGGTCATCATTTAACATGTGAATTCTGGTTTGAAGCATTAATCCTTTCGCCACCCATAAGTTATAGCTAGGTTTCATTTTCACAAGAGCTTTAATTTCTGTTTCAGCAAGCGCCAATTCTTTGTTTTTGAAATAGATGTCCGCTAACAAATATTTGGCCTCAGAACCCATTGCCGTTGTCGTATTTTTCACCAACCATTCAAGTGAGGGTTTGGCGTTATCAAACGCTTTCAAGTTATAATTGGAAAGTCCGATAGCGTATTCCGCTTCCACTTTAATCTGTGGAGTTATGGCTGCGTTTTCGAGTACAAACTTTGCATTGACAATAGAATTTGCAAAATCCTCGATGAGGTATGCGCAGCGCATTTGTCCAAGTTTTGCTTGAAAAGTAGTCGTCGGCTTAGATGCTAACTCATCTAATTTTTTATAAAAATTGTTTGCCTTTCCGTACTCTTTTTTACCATAAAAGTAACTAGCCAATTTCGCAGAAGCGAACTCTGAATAGGCAGTAGTTGGTGTCTCCATGAATTTCTCAAAATAATTCATGGCATTCACGGAATCTTTGATTTTGAGGTAACTATTTCCAAGGTAAAAATAAGTTTCATTGGCAAAGCGACCATTTGGGAATTTCGTCAAATAAATCTCAAAATTTGGAGCTGCCTCGGCATAATTGCTGTCCAAATAGCTATTCCATGCTGGAGAATAGAACATGTTTTCTTTCTCTTCTTTCGAAATGTTTGCACAAGGATATTGATCTGCAATTGTTGACGCTAATTCCGGGTTCTTTTGTGCATTATACACATCAATTAAGGCCTTCACCACTTTTTCACACACTTCGCGCTGTTGTTCAAATTCAGCTAATATGCTTTTATAGGCTGATTCCGCTTTGATGTAATCCCATTTCTTATAATATGCATCAGCGATATCCAATCGGACATCTAATACATACGTTGAATTTGGGTATTCCTTCAAGAAATTTTCGTAAGCATTTAGTGCGTCATCAAAATCCCTTTCGGACATATACGTTCTGCCTAATTCGTATGAAGCATTCATGCGGTATTTTGATTTCTTGAAATTACTTAATAGGTCATTTAAGGTGTTGATTTTATCTATTGGTTGTCCATTGTAACCATACGCTTTTGCCAAATAATACATTGCTTTGTCATTCAAGCCAGAATTAAGTGCTAAAGCATCTTTATAAAATTGAACTGCCATTAAATTTTGACGTGTTAGGTAGTAACAATCAGCCACTCTAAATGTCGCATCGAGCACCTTGTTTTTGTCTTTTGGCGCGAACTGTAGGTATGTTCTAAATGATTCAATACATTGATCATAGGCTTCTTGGTCCAAATAGGCATAAGCAATATTATAGTATGCATCGATTTTTTCAGGTAAGGAGTTTGATGCTGGAGAAGAAATGAACTCGCGGTACATGGAAATCGCCTCTTTCAATTCTTTTTTACGGAAATAGATATCTGCCACCCAATAACGTGCTAATGCGACCATTTGAGGATCCATTGGGTATTTTTCTACCCGTTTGAACGCACTCATTGCGTCGTTATATTCGTTTTTCTGAAATAACTCAACACCATAATTAAATGCAACGGTTTGATAAACTCGTTTCAATTTGGCATCCATGGAAGGAAGTTTATCTAGGCTTTCTATTGCCTTTGCATAATTACTGGTAGTGGTGTACACATTTACCAAATATTGAAAGACATCTGATTTTCGTTTGGTATTTGGATAGCGTGATAAGTAATTTTCAAATGCGCGAACAGACTCATCGTACGGATTAATGTCTACTTTAAAGGAAATCACTGCGAATTGATACAAGGCATCCTCTTGAATATTAGGAAGGCTGGTCATATCGGAAGCGCGTTCAAAGGCACTTCTAGCCGGCAATAATTTCTCTGCTTTTAAATACGCGTCCCCAATTTGATACATGGAGATATGTCCGAGGCTATCATCTACGCGTGTGACTTTATCAAAATTCTTGATGGCTTTTTCAAATTGGTTGGTTTTATAATAGGAAAACCCTAATTCATAAAAGTCATCTCTGGTGCCTTTTGATTTTGCGTGGTATTTTTCCAAATAGGGTATTGCATCTGTGTAATTTGCCAGCTGATAATAGGCGTCCCCAATAATGTGCTGAATGTCCGCTTCATTGTTTACCACAGAGCAACTTAAAACAGTTGGGGCAAGGTCGATTACTTCTTGGAATTTTCCCTGTTTATGTAAAATCTGAGCAATATAGTAAGGCACAACTCCACAGAAAGTTGAATCCGTTCGTAATTTTTGGAATCCTTCCAATGCAACTTGCAAAGCGTTCTTTGTATAACTGATGTGCGAATAGAAGTACAAGCTTGGTTTTGCATATTGCGTTGTGCCATCTTTCACGTCGCGGAAGGCGTCATAAGAGGATTCGAAATCACCATTTTGAAAAGCCGAATAACCCATTTTGAAAAGGACCTCTTCTTTTTCATCAGATTCCACTTCTCGCACAGGTACCTTTGCGTATGCTATTTGTGCAGATTCGAAATCTTCCTTTTGGAAATGAAAATTACCAATCTTTAAGGCGATTTTATTTTTATAGATATTATCTGGATACGCTTTATTAAAGGCGTCCAATAACGGTATAGCATCATTGTTGTACAATTCCAATGCAGAAATCCCTTCGTAATAATATGCTTTGACGATAAAAGGATCGTTTGGATTTCTTTTGGATTCTTTGCTTCCATTGATAAACGTTCGGAATTCTTGTTTTGCCGAGTTAAACTGGGCTTTTTCATACAATTCTTCTGCTCTGAAGTAAGAAGCATTTTCACCGGCATATTTAGCCGATTCTTGCGCCCAAAAATGTATGGGTAGCAAGATTGCAAAGACGAGATGGCGTAAGTTACGATTCATAGTATGTAAAATTACAATTGACCCGCTGTTTGTGTGAGGGGACTTACAAAAGTTTTAAACCTGAAAGTGTTAAGATATTATCGAGGGATGAATTAAATGGTTACAACATAATGAGCACTTTTGTTTCAAAGTATATGCCGTGTCAAAAGTAATTACCCTTGCAAATGCCCAAATCTATCAGCAAGAAAAGCTGATTCTGAAGAACGTATGGTTCGATTTGGAAGAAACTGAATTCGCTTATTTAATTGGAAGAACGGGAAGCGGTAAAAGTAGTTTACTCAAAACACTTTACGGAGAGCTGCCGTTGGTAGAAGGCGAAGGGCATGTTTGCGAATACAATTTAAAACGCATTACAAAGAAAGAAATCCCTTTTCTGAGAAGAAAAATTGGAATCGTATTTCAAGATTTTCAGTTGCTTTCGGACCGAACTGTCATTGACAATTTAGCCTTTGTTTTGGGGGCAACTGGATGGAAAGACAAAGAATTGATTCGCAAAAGGGCACTTAGTTGTTTGCAATTGGTTGGTATTGAGCAAAAAGCAAATAGTTTTCCGCATACCTTATCTGGTGGAGAGCAGCAACGTGTTTCCATAGCAAGAGCTTTACTCAATCAACCTTCCTTAATTCTTGCCGATGAGCCAACGGGTAATTTAGACCCTGAAACATCCGAAGAAATTATGCAACTTCTCATTGCGGTAGCGAAGGAAGAAAAAACGGCTATCCTCATGGCAACACATGACATGAATATGGTGGAAAAATTCCCGGGGAGAATTATTAGGGTTGAAGAAGGAGAACTGATTGAGGTCCAAAAACTTTAGTCCATCTCGCCAACCAAAGAAACCTGAAGTTTTTCTCTAATGTCTGAATGTCCTTGTCCTAGCAAGTACATGGATTTCGTAAGTGCCGCTTCACTTGTCAAATTTCGACCGCTAATCACACCAATTCGTTCAAAAAAGGAACTAGTCTGATACGCCCCTTGTTGTACGGCACCAGATCCACATTGTGTAATGTTCAATACAATTCCATCTCGTTCAATAAACGAAGTCACTAATTCTTGAAAAAGAACATCCGATGGCGCATTTCCAGAACCATAGGTTTCCAAGACGATTGCTTGGACATTCGGGTCATTGAAGATTGCACGGTAGAATTCGAAATTCATTCCTGGAAATAAGCGAATCAATGCTACATTGTTTTTAAAGTCTGTAAAGACCTTGAATTCGGTTAAATCTGTTCGAAAAAGACGGTCTTTTTGCCATTCAATTTGTACCCCAGCTTTCGCTAGTTCCGGGTAATTTGGGGACTGAAACGCTTCAAATTGATTGGCAGATATTTTTGCGCTGCGGTTGCCTCGGTATAAGGAATATTCAAAATAAACTGCCACTTCCTGAAGAATTGCTTCTCCATTTTCATCCTTCATACCAGCAATTTCAATGGCTGTGATTAAATTCTCTTTGCCATCTGTCCTAATTGTTCCAATGGGTAATTGAGATCCTGTGAAAACAACTGGTTTTTTTAATCCCTGCAGCATAAAACTCAATGCTGAAGCCGAGAAAGCCATCGTGTCAGAGCCGTGTAAAATCACAAATCCATCATAAAGCAGATTGTTTTCTTCAACCAATTCTGCCATCATGCTCCAATGATTCAGGTTCATTTCAGAAGAATCGATGGGTTCCTCAAAACTGATGCTTTCAATATCTACATTTAAGCGACTTAATTCAGGGACATGGTCGTGAATGTGCTTAAAATTGAAACTTTCCAGTTCGCCAGTTAGTGGATTTTTAATCATCCCAATGGTTCCACCCGTGTATATAAGAAGAATTTTAGTCATGGTTTAACTGTATGAATTTGTGCAATTGAAACAATTCAATCGCATTCTGACTCGTGATTTCTTTCACCTCATCCATAGAAATCCCTAAAATGTCTACTATTTTTCCAGCAACTTCTGCCACATAGCTCGATTCATTTCGTTTTCCACGGTACGGAACTGGACTTAAATAAGGTGCATCTGTTTCCAAAACTAAACGATTCAAAGGAATATGCGGAATCACTTCCTGAAGTCCCGCATTTTTATAGGTAAGTACGCCGCCAATTCCAAAATAGAATTGCTCGTATTTCATTATTTTCTTGACTTGTTCAATGCTTCCGGTATAACAATGAAAAACACCTTTTAACGCTGGTGTCCATTCTTGGTCCATGACTTCAAACAATTCGTCAAATGCTTTGCGGACATGAATGGCAATTGGCAAATTCAATTCTTTTGCCCATTTCAATTGTCTTCTAAAAACTTCTTTTTGTTCTTCTAAAAAGGTTTTATCCCAGTAAAGGTCCATGCCGATTTCGCCAACAGCACAATATTGATTCGGATCAGCAAATAATTTGGTTTGAATGATGGATAACTCCTCCTCCCAATTTTCTTTCACATACGTTGGGTGTAAGCCCATCATTTTTATACAAGAAGAATTTTGAGCGGCTAATTTCTCCATTGGTTCAATGGAGCTACTGTCAATATTCGGCAGAAGTATTGCGTTTACTCCTGCGTTATTTGCTCTGAGTAACATTTCCGTGCGGTCTTCATCAAATTCTTCTGCGTACAAATGCGCATGTGTGTCGATTAAAAAGGGCATGTTATTTCAATTGATTTAAGGCCAATTCCCAATTCCATGCATCTCGAACGGCATCTTCAATGGTGCGGGAAGCTTTCCATGACAAGAGAGTGTTCGATTTTGTCGCATTCGCGTAAATCTCAATAACGTCACCTTCTCTTCTCGGACCAATTTGACAGTTTAATGCTTGATTTGTTACCGCCTCAAAAACACGAATGACCTCTAGTACTGTCGTTCCTGTTCCTGTTCCAATGTTAACCGCTTCCAAGCATCCATTTTCCTGTTTTTCCAAGAATTGAATCGCTTGTACGTGAGCTTCTGCAAGGTCCATAACATGAATGTAGTCGCGAACGCAAGAACCATCACGCGTTGGATAATCATCTCCGAAAACCGTCAAACAGTCTTGTTTTCCGATAGCGGTTTGTGTCACAAATGGCAATAAATTGTTCGGTTTTCCAATCGGAAATTCACCGATTTTTGAACTTGGATGAGCCCCAACAGGATTAAAGTACCGAAGATTCATCAGGTGAAATTCAGGTGCGGATTTGAAGAAATCAGCGATGATTTGTTCCCCGATCCATTTGGTATATCCATAAGGTGATTCTGGTAAACTTTTTGGTGTTTCCTCGTGCACTTCTTTGGTTTCTTTTGGCTCTCCATAAACCGTACATGAAGAAGAAAACACAAAGTTTAACACCTTAAATTCTTCCATTAAGGAAAGGATGTTTATCAATCCCGCCAAATTGTTTTGGTAGTACATGAGGGGCTTTTGAACGGATTCTCCCACTGCTTTATAGGCCGCGAAATGAATCACTCCGTGGAAAGCATAAGTTTGGAAAATCGATTTCATTTCAGTTGGATTACAGACGTCTGCACGGTGTAAAATCGGTTGGAATCCTAGAATTTCCGTTAGACCATTTAATGCGATTTCTGTTGCATTTCGAAAATCATCGACAATAATAGGCGTAAATCCTTTCTCTACCAAAGCGACTACTGTATGGGTGCCAATATAACCAGCGCCACCTGTAACTAAAACGTGTTGACTCATAGTAACAAAGTTAACGATGATTCTGAGGAAAAGTGCATTTCCACACCGAATCGAACAAATTTTCCTTATCCTTGTTAACGAAACCATGAAACTTTATCCCATTTTCTTCTTCTTTTTGTTCACCTCCTTCAGTTGGGAGATGGAATTTAAAAGTGATTTAACGGTAAGCGTCACTAACATTCAAAATACCAAAGGAAAAATTTCCTTCGCTTTATTTCGAAAGCAAGATTCCTTTCCCATCAAAGGCAAGCAATTCAAGGGCGTTTCTATCGAAACAACGAAAACAAAAACAACATATACCTTCCGGAATTTGGAAAAGGATGCCTATGCAGTGGCTGTTTACCACGATGAAAACAACAATGGGATTTTGGATAAAAATCTTGTCGGGGCGCCTACAGAGGCCTATGGATTTTCCAGAAATGCTAGAGGAACATTCTCTGCTCCAAGTTTTGAAGAAGCCAAGATTGATTTGAAAGAAAACAAATCAATCGAAATTTGGATTAAATAATTTATTCGAAGGAAACTAAAACGGATCCTTTTTCGACCACATCGCCTTGCTGAATATTGATCGCACTAACAACACCAATTCCTTCTGCTTTCAGCACGTTTTCCATCTTCATGGCCTCAAGAGACAAGATTGCATCTCCAGGTTGAATCGCTTGACCTAATTCAATGTGAATGCTCGTAACGCGTCCTGGCATTGGCGCGGCTAACTCTTTTAACTTGCGGATTTTTGGCTTATCGAAGCCCAAAGAAGCGATGATTTCATCCAATTCTCCTTTACGTTTCACTTGAAAAACGCGGTGATTGATTTTTACGGTTAAGGCACGGTTTTCAGAATCATCTTTCATGATTTCTCCATGAAAAACCACGCCATTATGGGTGATGTCAAAAAAGCGGTGATCGTGCCAAGTGATTGCTGCTCCGCCTGCCGTAGCTACATCTTTTCCGTCAAAAATCCAATTATTCATGGCCTAGTTTGATTTAGTTATGTTAAAAACGGTGTCGCCATCCGCTTCAATTGCTTCTTGTTGTCCTTTTTCTAGCATGGTAAACTGTATGGTATTTGCTAGGACTTCCGTACAAATATACTGCTCAAATTGTTTGATTGCATCCGTGATTACATCTGTTGTTTGAATTTGAACCACAATGCGATCTGTTACTTCTAATCCGGTGTCTTTGCGCATATTTTGTATGCGATTGACAATTTCTCTAGCAATTCCTTCCGCTTTTAATTCTGGACTTAAGGTGATGTCTAAAGCAACGGTGATTCCACCTTCACTTGCCACTAACCATCCTGGAATGTCTTGGGCATTGATTTCAAAATCAGCCATGTCTAATTCAATAGCCGTTCCTTCTACTTCGCCATTCCAACCTGCATTTGACTCAATGGATGCAATATCATCTTGCGTGAAATTTGCTACAATTCCAGCGATGGACTTCATCTGTTTACCATATTTCGGACCGATGGTTTTGAAATTCGGTTTGATGCTTTTCACCAGCATTCCTGCTCCATCTGTCAACAATTCCAATTCTTTGACATTTACTTCTGAAAGGATTAACTCTTTCACGTGCATGAGTTGATCTGCAATGTCTTGATTCAATACCGGAATCATGATTTTTTGAAGTGGTTGGCGAACACGTAGCATGTGCTTTTTACGCAATCCGAGAACCAAAGAACAAGATTTTTGTGCCAACTCCATTTGACTTTCTAAGCGCTTGTCGATCATTGTTTCATTCGCTTTTGGAAAATTCGCCAAGTGCACAGACTCTTCTTGATGTTTACCAGAAACCGCGTTCAAATCTTGAAACAATTGATCCATGAAGAATGGTGCAATGGGAGAAGCCAAAATAGAGACTGTTTCCAAGCACGTATACAAGGTTTGGTAGGCTGCTAGTTTATCCTTCGGATCGTCATTTTTCCAAAAGCGGCGGCGACACAAGCGCACATACCAATTTGACAATTGCTCCGTAACAAAATCTTGAATGGCGCGACCCGCTTTTGTCGGCTCGTATTCATGGTACGCTGCATCCACATCTGCGATTAACGAATGAAGTTTAGAAAGTACCCAACGGTCGATTTCTGGTCGTTCGTTCAGGGCAATTTCAGCTTCTGAATAATCGAATGCATCGACATTTGCATAGAGCGCAAAGAAAGAGTACGTATTGTAAAGTGTCCCGAAGAATTTACGTTGAACCTCGGTAATTCCTTCTATGTCAAATTTCAAATTATCCCAAGGTTGTGCATTGGTAATCATGTACCAACGTGTTGCATCGGGACCATATTTCTCTAGCGTGCTGAATGGATCAATTCCATTTCCTAGGCGCTTAGACATTTTTTGTCCGTTTTTGTCCAATACTAAGCCATTAGACACGACGTTTTTATACGCTACAGAATCAAATACCATGGTTGAAATAGCATGTAAGGTATAGAACCATCCACGTGTTTGATCGACTCCTTCTGCGATGAAATCTGCCGGATATCCAGTTCGATTTTCAATGATTTCTTTGTTTTCAAACGGATAATGCCATTGTGCATAAGGCATGGAACCTGAATCGAACCACACATCGATTAGATCAGCCTCGCGTTTCATTTGTTTACCGGATGGAGAAACCAAAATAACCGCATCTACTTTGTGTTTGTGTAAATCGATTTGCGCGTAGTTTTCTTCAGACATGTTTCCAGATTCGAAGTCAGCAAAAGGATTTATGTCCATAATTCCGGCCGCTACGGATTTCTCACACTCCGCTCTCAATTGCTCTACGGACTCCATGCAAATGCGTTCGTCGCCTTCCTCAGTTGACCAAATCGGAATAGGAATTCCCCAATAACGCGAACGTGAAAGGTTCCAATCATTGACATTTTCCAGCCATTTTCCAAAGCGTCCTGTTCCGGTGGACTCTGGTTTCCATTGAATCGTTTGATTCAATTCCACCATGCGGTCTTTTTTGCCCGTCACACGAATGAACCATGAATCGAGTGGATAATACAATACTGGCTTATCTGTTCTCCAACAATGAGGATAATTATGCTCGTATTTTTCGACTTTGAAAGCCTTGTTTTCTTCTTTTAGTTTGATGGCTATTTGCACGTCTGCTGAACGTTCCGGCTCTTCTCCTTCGTTGTAATATTCGTTTTTCACGTACATGTCTGCGAATTCTCCCAACTCTGGACGAAAACGACCTTGCAAATCGACTAATGGCACTAAGTTTCCGCGATCGTCGTGCACCAACATCGCTGGCACTCCTGCATCGGCTGCTACTTTCGCATCATCCGCACCAAAGGTTGGGGCAGTGTGAACGATTCCCGTTCCATCTTCCGTTGTCACAAAGTCACCCGGAATGACCACAAACGCCTTTTCTGGATTTTCAGCTGGAAGAACGTAAGGCAACAATTGCTCATACGTAAATCCAAGTAATTCTTTCCCTTGACAGCTTCCTAAAACCACGTATGGAATCACTTTTGAACCCGCTTCGTAGCTTGATAATTCTGCGATAGATTCTTTCGCTTCACATCCTTTACTGAACTGATATCCAATCAATTTCTTTGCAAGAATTACGGCAATCGGTTCAAATGTATATTGGTTGTATGTTGCAACCATTGCGTATTCAATGTTTGGCCCAACCGTCAGTGCTGTATTTGAAGGCAGCGTCCAAGGAGTAGTTGTCCAAGCGAGAAAATGAACATCTTTTGTATGTGCACTTATCTCATCGCTTACCTGAAAAGTGGATGCAATCGTCGCAGGATTGTTTGCTTTAAACATCGCAACTACTGTCGTGTCTTTCACATCCTTGTAACAACCTGGCTGATTCAATTCATGGGAAGAAAGTCCAGTTCCTGCTTTGGGAGAATACGGTTGAATGGTGTATCCTTTGTAGATCAAGTTTTTTTGATACAATTGTGACAACAACCACCAAACGGATTCCATGTATTTTGGTTCGTAGGTGATGTATGGGTCTCCCATATCCACCCAATAACCCATTTTCACGGTAAGGTCATTCCAAATATCGGTGTAACGCATAACAGCCTTGCGACACGCGTCGTTGTATTCGTCGATGCTGATTTTCGTTCCGATGTCCTCTTTGGTGATTCCTAATTCTTTCTCCACTCCAAGCTCAACAGGTAATCCGTGGGTGTCCCACCCTGCTTTGCGTTTCACTTGTTTTCCTTTCAAGGTTTGATACCTGCAGAAAATATCCTTAATGGCACGTCCCATCACGTGGTGAATACCTGGCATTCCATTCGCCGAAGGAGGTCCTTCGAAAAAGACATAGGAATCATTCCCCTCTCTTGTGGAAATAGATTTTTCGAAAATGGAATCGTTTTGCCATTTTTCTAAAACCGATTTAGCCACGTTGGGCAAATTTAATCCTTTGTACTCCGGATATTTCGCGTGCATCTTTCTTGAACTTTTGAGAATGCGAATTTACGATAAATGGTGTAAAGGCACAAGGATAAAAAAGTCCCAAAAACCCTTTATAAATTTAAGTAAATTTACAGGCCTTGATCTAGTCTGTTGAGCAGGCATTAAAATTGTGTATTTTACATGTTAAAAATCCAGGTCCACGAAGCGTTAACAAATGTGCTGCTTCAAAAACACCAAGAATTAACTGCCATTCAATCGGATGCTTCCGAAGGAAAATCGAATGACGCAAAAAGTTCAGCTGGTGACAAACATGAAGTAGGCGTTGCTATGGTTCAATTGGAACAAGAAAAACTCGGTAAACAAGTGCAAATCATCGAGGAACAACTTAGCTTGTTATCACGGATTGATCTTTCTAAAAATCATTTAAAAATCAGTGTTGGATCATTGGTCGATTGCGAAGGACAGTGGTATTATTTCTCCATCGGACATGGAGTTTTACACGTAGATAATCAAACCGTTTTTTGTTTAAATCCACAAGCGCCCTTAGGAAAAGAAATGCTGGGTAAAGCGAAAGGCGATGCGGTATTGTTTCAAGGAAGAAAAATGGTGATTCACTCCATATTTTAGGCTAATTTTGCCCTTCATATGTCCAAACATCACATTGTCATTATTGGAGGAGGTGCTGCCGGATTTTTCGCGGCCTTGAGCGCGAAGAAGCACCATCCGCTTGCGCAAGTCAGCATCTTAGAAAAATCGTCGAAATTACTGGCCAAGGTCAAGGTTTCCGGGGGTGGACGCTGTAATGTGACGCATGCCTGTGACGACAATAAACAGTTGGCTGGTTATTATCCTAGAGGAGAAAATTACCTGAAGAAAGCGTTTGATCAATTCAATGTTCAATCGACCATCGACTGGTTTGCTGAACGAGGGATTCCCATGAAAACCTATCCGGATGGATGTTTATTTCCGGAGAGCAATGATTCGCAGACCATCATCGATTGTTTTATAAACGAAGCGAATAAACGCGGGATTCACATCCTAATGAATCAAGGAATTAAGAAAATTGAAGCGGTAAAAAACGGATTTAAACTGCATGCCGATCAAAAAGTATTTGATGCCACACGTGTCATTGTGACAACAGGTGGACAACCGAAACGCAGTAATTTTGATTGGTTGGAACAATTGGGACATGTCATCACTGAACCACTTCCATCTTTGTTTACGTTTAACATGCCTGAAAATCCGGTGCGTGAATTAATGGGAACCGTGGTGGAAAAAGCGAGTGTCAGAGTCGAAGGAACGAAACTTCTCGGACAAGGTCCGTTGTTGATTACCCACTGGGGAATGAGTGGTCCAGCTGTACTTTTACTATCCGCTTGGGGCGCTCGGATTTTAGCCGAAAAGGGCTACCATTTTCATGTGTTAGTGAATTGGTTACACGAAATGAAGGAAGCGGATTTGCGTCAAGAAATTGACACGAATGCTCATTTACATGGTGCCAAAATGGTGCAGAACTTGAACCCTTTTCCAATTACCAATAGACTTTGGCATTTTTTATTGAGCAAAGCAGAAATCCCAAGTGAAATTCGTTGGCATGAACTCGGTAAAAAGAATACGAATAAACTAGTAAATATCCTCCTAAACGATCGTTACGAAGTGAAAGGTAAAACGACCTTCAAAGAAGAATTTGTCACAGCAGGAGGCGTTGCCATGACGAACATCGATATTCGCAACATGGAAAGTAAACGTGTGCCGGGATTGCATTTCGCGGGAGAAATACTCGACATCGATGGCATCACGGGTGGATTTAATTTCCAAGCCGCTTGGACCACCGGATTTATCGCCGGGAAGAATTGCCTTGATTAAAATTCAGCGTTCAACGGAGTACGTGGGAACGGAATGACATCTCGGATGTTGGACATTCCTGTCACAAACATCACCATACGTTCAAATCCAAGTCCGAATCCAGCATGTGGCACGGTGCCAAATTTACGGGTGTCCATGTACCACCACAGTTCTTCTGCTGAAATATGGAATTCCTCACATTTTTGAAGCAATACATCATAACGCTCTTCACGTTGTGAACCTCCAACGATTTCACCTATTCCGGGGAACAGAACGTCCATAGCAGCAACGGTTTTTCCATCTTCGTTCAAACGCATATAAAACGCTTTGATTTTCGCTGGATAATCTGTTAAAATAACTGGACAATTAAATTCTTTTTCGACTAAATAACGCTCGTGTTCACTTTGTAGGTCAATTCCCCATTCTATTGGATACTTAAATTTTTTCTTTTTGTAATGATTGGAATTCATCAAGACGTCAATAGCTTCTGTGTACGTCAAACGTTTAAATGGATTTTCAACGACAAATTTCAAGCGCTCCAACAAGCTCATATCATGGCGTTCATTTTGAGGTTTTTGCGCTTGTTCTTGCGCATCGCGTTCACTTAAAAACGTCACATCCTCCGAGCAATTCTTTAAAATGTAAGAACAAATGTATTTTAAAAAATCTTCTGTCAAGTCCATGTTGTCTTTCAAGTTATTGAAAGCAACTTCCGGTTCGATCATCCAAAACTCCGCAAGATGTCTTGATGTATTTGAATTTTCGGCTCTAAATGTTGGTCCGAAGGTGTATACTTGTCCAAGTGCAGTTGCTGCCAATTCAGCTTCCAATTGTCCGGATACCGTCAAGTTCACTGCTTTTCCAAAGAAATCTTCTTTAAAGTCAACGGAACCATCTTCATTCAACGGTGGATTCTTCGCGTCTAAGGTTGTTACGCGGAACATTTCTCCCGCTCCTTCAGCATCAGAACCTGTAATGATTGGAGTGTGTAGGTAGTAAAATCCACGGTCGTTGAAAAACTGGTGAATCGCAAAAGCCACGGAATGACGAATACGGAAAACTGCCCCGAAGGTGTTTGTTCTAAAGCGTAAATGTGCTTGTTCACGCAAGAAATCCAAGCTATGTCGTTTCGGTTGCATGACTGTTTTTTGAACCTCATCCGGATGAGCATCACCAAGAATTTCTATCTGTTCAACTTTTAATTCAACTTGTTGTCCAGCACCTTGAGATTCCACCAATTTTCCAGTCAATGACAATGCTGAAGCAGTGGTAATACGCTTTAAAAGTGCTTCGTCCCATTGTTCAAAATCAACAACTGCTTGAATATTTGCCATACATGAACCATCATTCAATTGAATGAATCGGTTACTACGGAAGGCGCGTACCCAACCTTTTACATTGATTTCCTCCCCAATTTTCAATGGTGAGTTTTCAGCTAAAATCTCGGAAATTCGGTATCTTTTCATGGATGCAAAGTTAGTAGATTTCAGCTAATTAGCCGAGTACCTAACTCAATTCCTCCAAGAAATACCAAGTTTTTGAAGTTCTTCTTCCGAAATCGTGGGAGGAAAGGTTCCATTTTCCATTTTCGAACGCACCAATTCAGCCACTTTCATGGCTTCTTCAGAACTTTGAAATCCCTGATTACCAGGTACTCCTGGAATGGTTTCTTGGTGAATGATTTGTTTGTCGTTTTCGCTGATGTAATAACCCCAGCCTTCAGGTTGCAGAAAAGTTGCAACGGAATACTTTGATGTGCTCGTCGTTGATTTTGGATGAGAAACATCCATCCTTTTCACAGGAGCAACAGTTTTTGGAGAGGAAACCTCCCTTTGTTTTTTGGTTTCTATCTGTTCTGAACACGAAAAAAGGACGCTAAACATGCAGAAAAAGAACACTACTCGCATTTGACAAACTTTTTTTCTTGTGGTATACCATTGATTTTACATTGAAAAAGATACGTGCCAACAGGCCACAGTGACACGTCCAATTCAAGGTCATTACTTTGTTCCGAAGATACAAAAAGTTGTTTTCCATCCATCGATAGAATACTCAGATGCTGCATCAGTTGTTCTGATCTAACATTCAGTTTGTTTTGGACAGGATTTGGGAATAGTGTTACCTCTATCTGTTCTAATGTATTGAATCCAGCTGTCCCGGAATAGGCCCAGAAATCTTCAAAGAAAATCCCATTATATCCTGCTCCCACATAAGAAACACCATCGATGTAAAAGGCAAAGGCATTTTTTCTTCCTGGTGCGGGCATATTTGCGCGTTGAATCCACGCATTTAAGTAATAATTGTATTCATACAAATCATTCTTAAAATCACCATTGACATCTTCTCCTGTACCTAAATATGCTGCTGGGAATGCGCTCCAGGCAACAGCGCCTGCACGAGGAGTTCCTGGAAAAGCAGCTTTGTCGATCCATGAGTCTGACTGAACATCATACATCCATAGGTCATTTTTAAGCGTTCCATCATCTCCCGTACCAAGAAATCCGTATCCATTTAATTCAAATGCAACGGCGTCACGTCTAGCTGTTCCAGCAAAATCAGCTACCTGTGTCCATGAATTTGTTTCTGGATCAAATGCATAAAAATCTTTTTTCAGTCCTGTTGCATCTTCCCCTGTTCCAACATATGCTTTATTCTCCGTCGTAAAACACACGGATTGTCTCCTTGCCGTTCCGGAAAAGTTTGCTTTTTGAGACCACGTTTCTGTTTGTGGATTAAATTCCCAAAGGTCTTTCATGTAGGCCACGGTTTGTGTTTGACCTAAGCAGACATAAGCTTTTTGCATGTTTTCATGGTACAACATAAAAGCACAGGCTGATCCGCGTTCTAATCCATCCCCCGAAGTTCCGCCGAGGGAAACTTCTTCATCCCAGTCATCCTGAAATGGCGAATAGGAATACATTTTTCGTTTGAAACCAAATTCATCTAATCCACCGATAATTAATCCAATGTTTTGAAATGAAACTGCAGCCATCGCAGATTTTGGCGAACCCTTCACGGTATCACGTGGAAACCAATAGTCTTGTGCGCTGAGGTCCAAGGACAAACCGATAAGTATGAAAAATATGAGTTTATACATTTCCTAGTCTATCAATAATTGTTTTTGAATGGTTTGCCCGCTCGTTGTTTTCAGAAGAACGTGGTAAACACCGACTGATAAATTAGATAAATCCATAAAATCCGAGGGATTAGATACGAGTTGCTCAAAGGTCAAGCTTCCCAGTTGATTATATACTTGAATGGATTCCAAAGAAATTTCTGTTTTCAACTGAATTTGTCCATTGGAAGGATTTGGATAGATTTCACATGCGTTCTCAAGTTCTAACAACTGCGCATAATTCGGTGCAGCGTATTCCTGAAAACTTGCTTTTTTACCTGAATATCCTTTTCCTAATCCGACGAAAGCGCGTCCATTGACAACGAAAGCTACTGCATTTTTCCGTTCACTCCCGCCGTAAGCGCAGCGCAGCTCCCATTCGTTGGTTTCCGGATTGTACTCCAGTAAGTCCCCTAAAAGCCCCCCATTCGTTCCTAAACAAACAAATCCATGATTATTCAAGGCGAAGGCACATGCACTTCCCCTTTCACTTCCGATGCAATCGGCGATTTGTGTCCATTGATTCGCCCCTGGATTATAGCGGTAAAAATCTTTTTTATAGACATCTTGATTCGCTCCCAGTCCGACATAACCTTGGTTTCCAATGCTAAACGAGCTTAATTGATAGCGGACACCAGGAGGGAAATTTGCGCGTTGCATCCATTGATCAGCACTTGGTTTGTATTCCCATAATTGACTTGAATAAAGGCTTGGTCCCCATTTACCTCCGCAGATGTATCCTTTGTTATCGGCAGAAAAAGCGGTGGCGAAGTAGATTCCATTTCCACCTGAACCTGGAAAATCCGCTTTCTGCGTCCAGGCGTTAGTGGCAGGGTCATATTCCCACAAGTCTTTCAGTTTTGAACCAATCAATGCATTTGCATTATCGATTCCTGTTCCAACATATCCTTTACCATTTAAGGAAAAAGCGATAGCATCCCTTCTTGCCACACCAGGAAGATCTGCCTTTTGTGTCCAGGTATCCGTATTCGGATCATATTGCCAAAGGTCTTTCAATAAGATTTCTGCGGTATCGATTCCGGTGGAAACATACGCATAATCACCTATGGAAAAAGCAACTGCCCGTTCTCTTTTTCCTGCTGTGAAATCCGCTTTTTTAGTCCATGTGTTATATTGAGCATTCACAAATAGTGGAAAACAGATGGACAAAAGAAAGTAAATGTTTCGATTCATGTTACAAGATTTTAAACATTTTACTTACTTGAATCCCCTGCTGTTGAAGACTAAAAAAATAGGTTCCAGAAGTTAAGGAAGAGACATCTATTCGGGTTAGTCCGGCATATAATTCTACTCGTTGAATGACTTGTCCAGTCAAATTTCTCACCTCTCCAATTTGTCCAGAAGGGAATTCAGTTGGCAGCTCAACATCGATGAAGTCGGTGCTTGGATTTGGGTAGATTCTCCATTGATTTTCCGGATTCTCCGAAAGATCCGCTGTATTGATTGTCGGATTGTATTGCCAAAAATCATTTAAGTTTATTCCATTCGTTCCCGTGCCAAAATAACCACGATTATGTATGGCAAAAGCCACTGGGAATCTTCTACTTGTTCCCGGGAATTCTAATTCAAGTTGCCAGGAATTGTTTCCTGGATAGAACGACCAAACTTGACGTGTAACCGTTGATAATCCACCGACATACCCACATGTAATAAAGCCGCGTTGTTGAATAGAGAATCCGTAACTCCCTCCCGTGCTTGATCCAGGGAAATTCGCTCGTTGGGTCCAGGTATTATGTTCTGGTTTATATTCGTACAACTTATTTCCAGCCTTAACATAACCACTTCCTTCGATGGTAAACGAGCAGGTCCAAGAGCCAAATGTGATCGGTGTTGTTGCTTTTAGCATCCAGCTATTCGAACTTGGGTCATATTCGGCCATGTTTGTCCCGAAGTATACATATCCTTTATTGTTGACGGAAAATCCTTGGGTGTCTCCTGGATTAAAAAATGGACATGACGCTATTGGTGTCCACGTATTTTGATCAGGATCGAATGTATAAAATTCACCATTCAGTGCAGATCCTCCACCCACACAAGGTTGATCGTTGACAACAAAACTAGTTGCTCCGTGATTATTCATGGGAAAATTTGCTTTTTGAGACCATGAATCAGAGGCAGGATCATACTCCCACCAATCTTTGTAAGAAATATCTACTCCTGATCCGTTTACATGTCCTAATCCGAGGTATCCTTTGTTTTCTGTAGCGCAGCCAACTGCTCGGTGCCTTCCAACGCCAGCAAAGGAAGATTTTTGAATCCAGAACTGTGCGGTCATTTCACTAGAGATGAAGCAAATCAAGAGTGTCAGGAATATCCTCATTTTACAAGAATTATTTTCTCTGAAACGATTCCTTCGATTGATTTCAAGAAGTATGTTCCGGGTGTTAATGTTGACAAATCAATGTCAAGCATTTCATCGGTATTAAAAGTAGCTAATTCAGTGCCGTTGATATGAAAAAGTGTGAGTACTCCACTCGGTGAATTCAAATGAACGATCCCATTCGTGGGATTTGGATAAACGTTGAGTTTCATTGTGTATTCTTCCTGTAGTCCGACATAATCAGCTTCTATCGAAAGGGTGTATTCACCCATCTCCATACCCCATCCTTCCACAATAATAAATACGGAGCCGAGTCCTGCTGTTGGAAAACTTAATGCTGATTGACTCCCACAATTTCCCGCATCATCATTAAATGCAATGACATTTCCATTCATATCTTTCACGCTAAGGAAAGTGTCGAATGCAGATCCACACAAGGATACATTTACATGTTGAATCAATGGATTTGGATCAAATTTGTAATAGATATCAGGGGAAGGATACACATAATTGTTATTTGAATAACAAAAAGAATTGTCTCGTGTATCTGTATATGGCAATGAGGTCACCAAGATTGGGTCTATTTCATCGTCGCCAAGATACCCTGAGCAATCTATTCCGTTGCCGATTGTTATTCCAAAGTCCATTACCGATCCCCACGAATACGTTCCACAAGGATTCAAGGGAAGTGATCCTGCTTCTCGTTGCATGACACGCATTCTCGTTATGCCATTTTGCGCATTTGCGGGAACCACAAAATTGAATGCTGATATGGCAACTGGTGGTGTTCCTGTCCAAGTTCCGATAGATTCGTATGGATCGAAGTTTCCGTTCTGATCAAAGTCAATCCAAGCCTCTCCAACTCCAGCATAGTTTCCGGTACATGTCCCAAACTTCACGTTCAGTAAATAGGGGCTTCCTGCATTTAAGGTGACAGAAAGCGCTGTTAAATCTTGAACTCCTAGGACGGCTGGACAGCCGACAAAATTAATATTTCCTAGAGCTCCATTGATTTGGACAAGTTCCACATTTGAATCAGCGGTACTTGTTGGTCCAACATTTAAGGTGCAATATTGTCCATGAGCAACGGAAAAAAAGAAGAGTGAAGAGAGTAGTAATTCTTTCGTCATGTCGTAGTAGATTTAACCGAAGATACGAAAAATCTCTCGCTTAACATAATCTTAACATTGGAACTATCTGCCGTTCCAGGAAGTCATGGTCATATCAAGTCCAACAAAAACAAAACTTTTTATAAATTCAGTAGCTACTTCAATGCGTTCAGGTAGTGCTAGACGTTCCTCTTTGGACCACTCGCCAAGCACATAATCTGATTGCCTGCCCTTTGAGAAGTCGTTCCCAACTCCAAATCTCAAGCGAGTATAATCAACCGATTTAAGCACCGCTTGAATGTCTTTTAGTCCATTGTGTCCGCCGTCACTTCCTTTTCCCTTCATCCGCAGTTTGCCGAATGGAAGCGCAATGTCGTCTGCAATTACCAAGAGGTTTTCTTGCTCGATTTTTTCTGTTTGAAGCCAATAGTTGACCGCTTTTCCAGAAAGGTTCATGAAAGTAATTGGTTTAATAAGAATGAGGGTTCTCCCTTTATACTTTGCTTCTGCCCGAAACGCCGCTTTATCTAGGCTAAAAGATGCGCCTAGTTCACGTGCCATTTCATCCACCACTTTAAATCCAATATTGTGGCGTGTTTCTTCGTACTCTTTTCCTGGATTTCCTAATCCAACAACTAAGTATTTCATATCTTACCAGTTAGGGCATCCGCCACATTTATCACCTTGATTCAAATAGAACAAGGCCCCTATTACGATGTTTCCTTCGCTATAGAAATAAACCTGTTTCGCATGAGAATCATAATCATTTGGTCTAGTTTTCACTCGAACCTGATCAATAAATCCAGCAGTTAGATTTGTTTGAACAAAAACGCGTCTAAAGAATTCCGCTCTCAAACCTGCGCTCGCTGATACACCGAATCCCGATAAAGAAACAGTTGCAACATCTTTTTGTCCGGCAAATGTAAAATCGTTGAAAGATAGAACTGGTCCTGCTCCAAAGCCCCACAAGGTGGTTAAAGCAAAGCGTGATTTATCGGATTGATACACTTTAAATACATTCGAAATGTCTGCATGGATGTAATTAAATCCATTAGTGTTTTCGTAATGAAATGTATTTGAGTTTGTAACAACGGGCTCGTTGTTGTAAGTTCCCGACCAATTTGTTACTGGATCAATCCCAGGATTAATCTTGCCACTAAGGAAATAGGTTGGCCCCGCTTTCATCACATACTTCATGTGGTCATATCCCAAGGAGATCGCCCAATTTTTCTTGATGTTGTATCCGATTCGAACGTTAAATTGTGGGACCGTAAAGTCGGTTAAACTTACATATGTTTTAATGTCTTCAGAGGGGCGATCTTTCGCTTGTACTCCTTTTAGTGTGAAATCATAACCGGGTCCAATGAAGCGTAAATTACTTTTTGAGTAGGCGCTACGGTTGTATCCCCAGTAAAAGAACATGGCGCCTTTCGCTGTCGAGCGTTTGTTGTTTTTACTAACTTGCTGAGTCCAAGAGGTGGAGCATATGGTCAATAAAAGAATGAGCAAACTATTTTTCATCGTGCAATCATTTTAATCCATTCTTGTTGAGTCAGAACTTGTTCAAGACGGAAGTGAACTTTTTTATTTATACTATGCCATTCAACTAACCCAAATCCTTCCGAAAAGTAGCTAATCCGTGTAATACTTTTAGCATTCTCTTTTCTCGTAAAAGGATTTAATACAGTCAATCTTAGTTCATCCGAAAAGACCAGCGTTTCAACCTCATCCTCAATGACTAAATGCGACTTCTTTGCTTTGAATTGTCTTTTTACTTCACTTAACATCACTGTTGAGTCAACTACCCCTCTAAATTTTGCCGCGAACCACGTTTTTTCCTTCAGATTCATTGGGAAAAGTTTGTCTTTGTACAAAAGGGTTTTTTCTTTTTCTTGGTTGACATCTACCACCATATAATCTTGCAAATTCAAGGAATCAATGTTGTAATTATACGCTTCACGAATACGTCCATCACTCGCGTAAACCTCCACAATTAAATGAGCTCCTGCGTTATCTTTTAATGCATATATTCTGTGGAATTCTTCCTCTAGTCCACCTGAAACATCGCGGTAAAGATAAATTTTCGGAATGGTGTCTAAGGGATAAAAATATGTCGCATTGGGATTATTTGAGGTGAAATCATTTGAATCACCACAAGCCGTGAATCCGATTAAAACGGTAGTAAAAAGAAGTAAATAAACACCGAAGCGTATCATTATTTAGTCATTTTTAAAAAAGAAATTTCTTGTTCTGTTAAGTGTCTGTAGAATCCACGCGGCAAGTCTTTTTTGGTTAATCCAGCAAATTGCACACGGTCTAATTTTACCACCACGTAACCTAGTCCTTCAAACAACCTTCTTACAATACGGTTTTTTCCAGAATGGATTTCCACACCTACCTCAGTTGAATTACCGTTTTCAATGTATGAAATATCATCGACACTCGCTTTTCCATCTTCCAAATCGACACCACGAAGCAAACGTTCCATATCTTCTTTGGAAACAGGTTTATTTAATTCAACGTGGTATATTTTCTTTGCTTGATAGCGCGGATGTGTTAATTTCTTTGCCATATCACCATCGTTGGTAAATAAGAGCAATCCTGTAGTTTCACGGTCTAATCTTCCAACGGGATAAATGCGTTCTCTACATGCTTTTTTGACCAAGGTCATGACTGTTTTTCTTCCTCTTGGATCATCCATTGTGGTAATGAATCCTTTCGGTTTATTCAACAATACGTAGCGTTTGGTTTCTGCATTGATGGTTTCCCCATCATATTGAATGACATCTTCAGGAGCTATTTTAAATCCTAATTCAGTGATGATTTTTCCATTCACTGAAACGACACCTGTTTGAATAAGGACATCTGCTTCTCTTCTGGAACAAATGCCTGCGTTGGACAAATATTTATTCAATCGAACTTGGTCCTCGTTAAAAGAAGGCAAAGGATCACCTTTTTTTACTTTGATTTTATAGTCAATGTATTTTCGTTTGTCGCGATCCGTGACTGTTTTTTTGTCTGTTGGACTCTTTTTATCTGCTGGGCCCTTTTTATCTGTTGCTGGTCGTTTGGAAGCTACGGGCTTTCTTCCAGCAGCAGCTGGACGTTTGTCAGTAGATTGATTTCCTTTCGATGTTCCGCGTGTATTTCTCATAATTCAAGCAAAGATAGAGAAAAGTGTTCGGTATTCCTTTCAATCAGTCTTTTAGAAGGCGTTTGATATCGGAAATGAGTTGATTTACTTCTTTTTCTGAGGTTCCATCGTAATAACCACGAATTCTGAGTTGTTTATCGACTAGCACAAAATTATTCGTGTGAATAAAATCGCTGCCGGCATCACCTAGGTTTTGAGCTTCGGCAGGTTTAAGCACAAAAAAGGACTTTCGAGCGAGCGCATAGAGGTCTTCTTTTTTGCCCGTCAAAAAATGCCATTTACCAGAAGTAGCGTGATGGCTTTTGGCGTATTTTTTCATTTGAGCAACATCATCCGTTTCTGGATCCACGGTAAAGCTGAATATTTTCAGGTCTTTTTCCTTTTTAAATGCCTCATTCACACGTTGCATTTGCTGGTTCATGATCGGACAAATACTTTTACACGTGGTGAAAAAATATTCCACAACAGCAACGTTTCCCTTCATGTCAGCTGTGGAAATTTCTTTACTGTCTTGATTTTGAAAAGAAAATACCCCAATATGGTGTCCAAAACCTAAGCGAAGCAGTTCCGGATCCACCATTTCTTCGGTTACATCAATCGGATTGATGATTGGCAATGGTTTTTCCTTTTTCGAACTCGTGAAATGATATGAAATTGGAATACAAACAAGTAAAAGTAATCCTAAAAAGAGAATGCGTTTCATAAGACAAAGTTAGCGATTTACGGTGTGCAACAGCACAAATTCCACTAGTTTTTGTCGTTCTTTCAGCGATCCTTTCAGAATGGAATATGGACGTTTCATGTAGCTTAGCTCCATTTCATATCGTTCAAATAATTCTTGGCGATTTGTTGGATTTTCTCTCAAGGGATCCGGTTCCCAAGGAATATCGGGGGCACATAAAAAGTAATGATCAAATTGTTGATTTTCGTAAGCCATATGAATGAGTGGGGAAACGTTTTGAAAACAGAATTCAGACCATATTTTCATCACGGTCATTTCCGTATCAGCCACGAAACTCGATCCTTTATTCTGCCAATCTGCCAATTGATTATTGGTCATTGTATCGAGGTCTTTTTGATCGTAATTCGCTTTATTTTTTAAATATTCTCGCGCATACTCATCACTTAGGGGTAACAGATACAGCTCCGAGCACCAGCTTGCCATGGTTGATTTTCCACATGATTCCGGACCTGTAAAGGCAATTTTCATTCTACTTCCGTGTTTTTATTCCATTCGCGCAAGCCATATATTCCTAGAATGAAATAGCATGCGTACAGCACTGATGTAGCATATAAGTTTGCATTTAGGTACAAGATGACACATGCTAAATTGATGAATATCCAATAGATCCAGTTTGATTTTTCTTTCAAGATTCCTAGTGTTGTTGCGAAGACAGAAAATAGGGCAATAAACAAATCTAAGACAAACGTTTCTTTTTCATGAAAAGTAGAAAAATCACTTTGTTTCTTCCAAATCACTATGCCGCCGATTAATAAAATGAATTGTGCAGCAAGTAGGTGC
>Ga0209444_10000174_pt1 | contig 34856 bp, 26 predicted proteins | sample LauGreFaBDMM15DN_2_FD_188215 | JGI IMG/M metagenome (GOLD analysis project Ga0209444, IMG submission 188215) | Freshwater lake microbial communities from Lake Michigan, USA - Fa13.BD.MM15.DN (SPAdes) (version 2) | ecosystem: Environmental > Aquatic > Freshwater > Lake | place: Lake Michigan... | reverse complement strand
GATTTTGAAGCGCTCGATATGCAACTGGCAGACGCTCAAGAGCGCCATGCCCAATTAGATGAAACAGTCATTCAAGCGCAGCATAGTTTTAATGCAACACGAGAACGCCAAAGTGAACTAGAGCGCCAAGCCCAAGAAGCAGATTTCGCGAAAAGAAGTTTGTCTACCCGTGAGGCCGAACTCAATCGCATCATCGAAACAGCACAGCAGCAGTCTGCTTCGATTGCGCAAGAAGAAAAATTGGTGCAAGAAGATCTCGCCCGCTTATCAGACGCAACAGCGCAATCTGGTTTACAAGTTGCGTTGAATGTCAAACTAGAACGCGAAGCAGCGCTAGCTGCCAAGCGTAGCGAATACGACGACTTAACGGCTAAGTTACGCGCAAGCGATGAGCACCGTCTGCGCTTGGAGCGTGAACTCGATCCTATGCGCCAACGCATTACCGATTTGCAACTCAAAGAACAGGCAGCACGTTTAGGTTTCGAGCAATACAACCAGCTTTTGATAGACAACGCGGCTGATTTAGAAACCATCGCCCTGTCTATTTCAGAAAACAACGTACGTTTGACTGGCCTTCAGTCTGAGATTGACCGTTTACAACGCGAAATCAATGCGCTCGGGCCCGTCAATATGGCGGCGCTTGATGAGCTCACGGCTGCAACAGAACGCAAGTCCTTCCTAGACGCGCAGTCTGCGGACTTGAACGAAGCGATGGCCACCTTGGAGGACGCTATCCGCAAGATCGATGCAGAAACCCGTGCTTTGTTGGACGAAACTTTCAATAGCGTGAACCTGCATTTCGGAAAAATGTTCCCTGAACTCTTTGGCGGTGGCAACGCCCGCTTGGTGATGACAGGCGAAGAGATTTTGGATTCGGGTGTGCAAGTGATGGCCCAGCCTCCAGGTAAAAAGAACCAAAGCATCAACCTGCTTTCAGGCGGCGAAAAAGCGCTCACCGCGATTGCCTTGGTTTTTGCCATCTTCCAACTCAACCCCGCGCCATTCTGTTTGTTGGACGAGGTGGACGCACCCTTGGACGATTCAAACACCGAACGCTTCGCGAAATTGGTGACAACCATGTCCAAGAGTACCCAGTTCTTATTTATCTCCCATAACAAGATCACGATGCAAATGGCCGAGCAATTGATCGGCGTGACCATGCAAGAACAAGGTGTGTCACGTATCGTGGCGGTTGATATGGAATCCGCCATCTCCATGGTCGATACCGTTTGATACCGCTGCAGCCATGAGTAATCTTCAAATTGGTTTGGCAATTGCAGGCGGCGTTGTGCTGGCCGCTGTTGTGGCGCACAGCACCTGGACGTCGCGTAAAAACAAACCACGTCAAGCCGACCCTGTCGACCAAGAAATGTTGATAGAGCCTGCGAGTATTTCTTCTGCAAGTTTTGATGTTCCGCTAGAACCCGCTTTTGAATCTACGCCAGGTTATCCTCGATCAAACACAGATACCCTGACTGTTCCTCAGCAACAAACGTCTTTGTCGCATGACCCTGTGAACGACATGGCGCTGGCGATGATGCAAGAAGCAACTATGCATGCCCAGCGTGAACCTAATGCAGCTGACTTAGCGCGAATCGCCGCAGATAAAGCCAAAGCGGCAGAACGCGCAGCAGAAGAAAAACGCACGCAAGCAACTCAGGCTGCACGTGACATAGCCGCACCCGATTTAATACCTGTCGAAAAACGTCTTATATTGGACGCCTTGATTGATGTGATTGCCGCGATTGAAATCGACCACCCCATCTCCGGCGAGGCAACGCTTGCTGCGATGCCACCTACGCGTCGTGTTGGTAACAAACTGTTTATTTTGGAAGGCCTGCACACTGAAACAGGGCTGTGGGAGCAACCTCGCAATGGCCAGCGATACAGCGCTTTTCAAGCGGGCGTACAACTTGCTAACCGCATGGGTGCATTGAATGAAATTGAATTCTCAGAATTCGTTTTAAAAATTCAGCACTTTTCCGATGCCATCAATGGAGCACCTGAGTTCCCAGACATGCTCGACGAGGTTGCACGTGCCCGTGAGCTTGATAGCTTCGCCAGTGCACACGATGCGCAATTGAGTTTCACGATCAAAGCTGTCAAAACGGCTTGGAGTCCGGGATATGTGCAACAAAATGCGGCGCGTCTTGGTTTTGTAGCCGGTGTGATTCCCGGTCGCATGGTAGTTCCAGCGCCTGTTGTGGGGTTACCTCCCATTTTGGGTTTGACATTTGATGCGCAAGCAGCCATGTCTGAAGACCCTGCGCAGTCTGCTATTTGGGAACTCACACTCTCGCTCGACGTACCCCAAGTAGACCGCCAAGAGGAGCCTTTTGCACGCATGGTGCACACAGCCGATGAATTAGCCCGTGTGATGGACGGTGCGGTCACCGATGACAACGCCCAAGCTTTGTCCCAAGCTGCGATTGCTTCCATTTCAAAAGATCTGCAAGCGCTCTACGACACGCTAGATGCCAGAGATTTATCGGCAGGATCTGTTCAAGCAAGACGCTTGTTTAGCTAATGGACCCGCAAACACCAGCAACGCGGGCGCTGGCGTTGCGAGAGCTCCTCAATACCTATGGGCACCAATACTATGTGTTGGATGCACCTAAGGTGCCAGACGCCGAATACGATCGCTTATTTCGTGAACTGCAACAACTAGAAGCTGCGTACCCCGAGTTACTAACGGCTGATTCACCAACACAACGCGTAGGTGGCAAACCTCTAGACGCCTTCACAACTGTGCAACACGCTTTGCCCATGCTCAGTATTCGCACAGAAACGGATACAACGGCCATTGGTGCAGAGCATTTTGACGAGCGTATTCGAAAAGAGCTGGGTCTCGATGTATCTGGTGATTTGGTCGAGTATGTGGCTGAGTTGAAATTTGACGGTTTGGCCATGAGCTTGCGTTACGAAAATCATGTGTTGGTGCAAGCTGCTACGCGGGGTGATGGTGAATGGGGCGAAGACGTGACCCTTAATATCCGCACCGTTGGCCAAATTCCTTTACGACTACCCTCTGACGCTCCAAAACTTCTAGAAGTGCGTGGCGAGGTTTATATGGCACGCGCTGATTTTGAAGCGCTCAATGAACGCCAACGCACTCGCATCGCAGCTGGCGAAAAGAATGAAAAAACTTTTGTAAATCCGCGCAATGCTGCAGCTGGTGCTGTCCGACAACTTGACTCCACGATCGCAGCGCAACGTCCTTTGAGTTTTTTTGCCTATGGCTTGGGCGATATCACGCCACAAAACGATGGCAGAGTCATTTTTTCTAGCCACTTTGAGTTTCTACTTCAACTCAAAAATTGGGGCTTCCCTGTAGCCCAGCAAACGCAATGTGTAAAAGGCGCATTCGGCTTAGTGCAATTCCACCAAAAAATTGCCCAAGAGCGAGATAGTTTGCCCTTCGATATTGATGGCGTGGTCTACAAAGTCAATAGCCTAGATGCGCAACAGCGCCTTGGCTTTGTCACCCGCGAACCCCGTTGGGCGGTGGCGCATAAATACCCCGCCCAAGAAGAATTGACAACGGTTCAAGCCATTGAAGTGCAAGTAGGGCGCACCGGAAAACTCACGCCCGTCGCCAAATTAGCCCCTGTCTTTGTTGGTGGCGTGACGGTGACCAATGCAACCCTTCACAATGAAGATGAAGCGCGACGCAAGGATGTTCGCATTGGAGACACCGTGATTGTGCGAAGGGCAGGGGATGTGATTCCTGAAGTGGTGTCTGTAGTTGTAGAAAAACGATTTCAAGATGCACAGCTATTCACCATGCCAAGCCATTGCCCTGTCTGCAACAGCCTTGCGGTTCGTGAAGAGGGTGAAGCAGACTACCGATGCACTGGCGGCCTGTATTGCAGAGCGCAACGCAAACAGGCGATTTTGCATTTTGCACACAGACGCGCAGTCGAGATTGAAGATCTAGGCGATAAACTTGTAGAGCAATTGGTGGATGCAGGCATCGTCAACACCTTGCCTGATTTATACAAACTTGGTCTATCCGCATTAAGCCAACTGGATCGCATGGCTGAAAAATCTGCTGCTAATGTTTTGGCTGGCATTGAAAAATCGAAAAACACAAGCTTGCCGAAGTTCTTATTTGGTCTGGGTATTCGCCACGTGGGTGAAGCCACCGCAAAAGAATTATCTCGTCACTTCGGAACCTTGGATGCCATCATGGATGCCACCATAGACCAACTGTTGCAAGTCAGCGATGTCGGACCTACTGTTGCGCAAAGTGTTCGTACCTTTTTTGACCAAGCACACAATCGAGAAGTGGTTGAGCAACTCAAAGCCTGTGGCGTGAACTGGAAAGAGGGCATAGCCAGTGAAGGTGCTAGCTTGCCGCTAACAGGCCAAACATTTGTCCTCACAGGAACATTACAAACCATGGGGCGTGATGAAGCGCAAGCCAAGTTAGAAATGCTGGGCGCCAAGGTCTCTGGCAGTGTGAGTAAAAAAACCCATGCGGTTGTTGCTGGAGCAGAGGCGGGCAGTAAATTAGAAAAAGCGCAGTCGCTCGGTGTCACCGTGCTGGATGAATCAGCATTCCAAGCGTTGCTTGCAACACACGCAAGCTATTTGAATTAAGGCTGAAGTACCTCTAGCAACTCGGTTTCAATTTCGAGTTGCTTCTTGTTTTGTTGAAGTGCTGCGCCATCGACTAAAAAAGTGTCTTCCACGCGCTCACCCAAAGTGCTAATTTTTGCTAAAAACAAATTGACTTTGTGGTGCGCTAATACGCTGGCGACGTTATAGAGCAAACCAACCCTGTCACTCGCGGAAATACTGAGCAACCACTTCTGTCCGCGTTCATCTGGTTGCAAGGAGACACGCGGTGTAATGGGAAAGCTTTTCACGCGGCGCGATATACGACCCTTGCTCGGAATTGGAAGGGGCTTAGATAGGGTGATGGTTTGGGTTAATCCCGTTTCAACCAAGTTGATCAAATCACGATAGTGTTCTTTGGTGAACTGCGTCACTATCTGAAATGTATCTAAGGCATAGCCGTTGGTTGCGGTGTGAACTTTGGCATCCAGAATATTGAAGCCCGTCTGGTCGAAGTAGCCGCAAATACGGGCAAATAAATCAGCTTGGTCTGGAGAGTACACCATCACTTGCAAGCCTTCTCCTGCAGGTGAAAGCCTAGCGCGAACTGTCACCTCCATGGACTCACCTTTGTTTTTGGTGAGCATCAATTGGCGCGATAGTTGACGAGTGTGCCAAGCAATATCGGTCGCATCATGGCGCATGAAATAACCGACATCGAGGGTGTCCCATAAATCTTTATGCGCTTCAAATGGAAGGGCGTAAAGCGCCAACATCGTCAATGCTTCTCGCTTACGAGATTCAACTTCTGAACCGGCGTCCGGTGCGCGTCCGCCTAAGGTGCGCATGGTGTAGCGGAACAAATCTTCTAAGAGTTTGCCTTTCCAAGCATTCCAAACCTTGGGGCTAGTTCCACGAATATCCGCTACGGTCAACAAATAAAGTGCTGTGAGATTGCGTTCATTGCCGACGCGTTTAGCGAAATCTAAAATGACTTTCCCATCACTTAAGTCTTGCTTTTGCGCGATGTGGCTCATGGTCAAATGCTCAGCTACTAAAAACTCTATGAGCTGGGCATCTTCCTTAGCAACAGCGTGGTCTCGAGAAAATTTACGCACCTCTGCACGTCCGAGTTGCGAGTGGTCACCACCACGGCCTTTGGCTATATCGTGAAAAAGTGCCGCCGCATACAAAATCCAAGGCTTGTCCCAACCAGCTGCGAGCTGTGAGCAAAAAGGAAACTCATGCGCATGCTCAGCCATAAAAAAGCGTCGCGCATTACGCATCACCATCAATATATGTTGATCCACTGTGTAGACATGGAATAAATCATGCTGCATCTGACCCACGATGCGCCTAAATACCCATAAATACCGCCCCAGCACGGATGTTTGGTTCATCAAGCGCATGGCGTGTGTCATGCCATTTGGAGACTGCAATATCGCCATAAATTGTTGACGGTTGACTGGGTCAGATCTAAATTTCGCATTCATCACAGAGCGCGCGTTGTAAAGGGCTCTGAGCGTTTTGGCAGATAAGCCTTTGATGCCAACCGTTGATTGAAACAGAGTAAAGGTTTCAAGAATGGCATGGGGGTCTTTAATATAAAGATCGTCATTTAAGACTTCCAGCATGCCAGACTTTTCAGCGAATCGCTCGTTGATTGGTCGTAATTCGTAAGATTTTTTATTGAGACGCTCTTCAATATTGAGTAGCAATATTTGGCTCAACTGCGTCACGGCTTTTGCTGCCCAGTAGTAGCGCTTCATCAGCGCCTCACTGGCTAGGCGGGCATTGAATTGCCCATCTGCTTGAAAACCTAGCCCCAAATTCTGCGCCACACTGTGCTGCATATCAAACACCAAGCGGTCTTCTCTGCGTTTAGCAATGAGATGAAGGCGGTTGCGTATCAGGGCTAGCGTATTTTCGTTGCGCTTGAGTTGGCGCGCTTCCAAGGCAGTGGCCAATCCGTTTTGCGCTAAGGCCTCCCATGTTTTGCCAAACTTTGCAGCACGTGCTGTCCACAGAATAATCTGCAAGTCGCGTAAACCGCCAGGAGATTCTTTGGCATTAGGTTCTAAAGAATAGGGCGTATTTTCAAATTTGGTATGCCGTTGACTCAACTCTAATGTCTTAGCAACAAAGAAAGTCTTGGGATCCATCGCCTCATCATATTGGTTTTTGAACGCTTTAAATAATGCAGCGTTACCAACAATGCGCCTGGCTTCTAGTAATGAAGTTTGTACCGTAATGTCTGCGCGCGATTCTTGGATGCATTCTTCTAAGTTACGCACACTCGAACCGATTTCTAATCCGTTGTCCCAGCAGGCGCTGATAAATTTTTCGATTTGACTTTTGAGAACAGGATTCTCTTCAGCAGATATGCCGCTTGGCATTAAGAGCAACACATCAATATCTGAATACGGATAGAGCGCACCACGTCCATACCCACCTACGGCAACTAAACAAACTTGATTGTCAAAACCAGTGTCGTGCCAAATCTGTTTGATACTGGTGTCTGTCATGACACATAGTCGATGTAATAGCTGATGCACGCTGCGTGCAGTATCTGGTTTGCTAATGGCTAGGGCCAGTAAAGCCGCCTTGTCCTTGCGATAGGTTTGCATCAAGGCGTTATCCATCAAATTTAGCAGCGTGTCGTGGTCACGAAATCAGGCAAAGCAGGACTACCCTCGGATAGTGTCAATACTTCATAGCCTGTTTCAGTCACAAGCACCGTGTGTTCCCATTGCGCAGACAGCGAATGGTCACGGGTCACGATGGTCCAGCCATCGCCCAATTCTTTAATTTCTTTTTTGCCGGCATTGATCATGGGTTCAATGGTGAACGTCATCCCTGCTTTGAGTTCATCGCCAGTCTCAGGTCTGCCGTAGTGCAAGACTTGGGGCTCTTCGTGAAACACTTGTCCAATTCCATGGCCACAGAATTCACGCACCACAGAAAAGCCATGTCCTTCGGCAAAACGTTGAATAGCAAAACCAATATCGCCTAAACGTGCGCCTGGTTTAACTTTGACAATGCCGTGCCACATAGCGTCGTAAGTAAGTTTGCAAAGGCGTTTAGCAGCAATCGACGATTCACCCACTAAAAACATGCGACTGGTGTCTCCGTGCCAACCGTCTTTGATCACGGTGATGTCAATATTGACGATGTCGGCTTTTTTAAGCGCTTTATCGTTCGGTATGCCGTGGCAGACCTGATGGTTGATCGAGGTGCAAATAGATTTTGGATATGGATTATCACCACTGGGGTTGTAATTCAATGGGGCGGGGATAGCCTGTTGAACTTGGGTGATGTAGTCGTAGGCCAGTTTGTCGAGTTGGTTGGTGGTGATGCCCGCCACAACATGGGGGGTGAGGTAATCCAGCACTTCAGAGGCTAGTTTTCCAGCTACGCGCATGCTTTGGATGCCTGCAGCGTCTTTATAGGTAATCGTCATGCCACAATTATCCCATTTCGACATCTCCCCAAGGGTTTCTGTGTCATTGCACATTAGTATTTTCGAGGGTGGAAACGCCCTAAGTCCTTTCCGAATTCAGCAAATATTGCCTCTCTTGCAGGCAATTTCTCCCCAGATCCAAGGCTTGCAGTCGCGTTATGTTCATTTGGCGGCTTCGCTCGCTTCTTTAAATACCGCTTCGCAAAAGACCTTAGCTGCATTACTCACCTATGGCGAACCTTCGGTGTACCAAGACGCAGGCAAATTGATAGTGGTGTCACCACGTATGGGCACGGTGTCTCCATGGGCATCTAAAGCGACAGACATTGCCCATAACTGCGGGCTCGATATCAAACGTATTGAACGCATCACTGAGTTTTCTGTGCAGCTGAAAAATGGTTTGCTGAGCAAAGCGGTACTAAACATCGACCAACTTGCTGCTGTAGCAGATATTCTTCACGACAGAATGACTGAATCCGTCATGGCTTCGCGTGACGATGCACTAGCCTTATTTACAGAACTCCAAGCCGCGCCCATGGAGCAAGTCGATATTCTGTCGGGCGGCGAAGGCGCTCTTCAAGAGGCCAACAAGCGCTGGGGTTTGGCATTGGCAGAAGATGAAATCAGCTACTTGGTTAAGTCTTTCACCCAACTCAAGCGCAACCCTACCGATGTTGAGCTAATGATGTTTGCGCAAGCTAACAGCGAACATTGCCGCCACAAAATATTCAATGCAGAGTTCACCATCGACGGACATGCTCAGCCGCATAGCTTGTTTGGCATGATCCGCCACACAGAAAAAACAAGCCCGCAATATACGGTCGTAGCCTATTCAGACAATGCCTCCATCATGCAAGGCCATGCAGTCGAGCGATTTGTTGCATCCAACAATGGCAAAGATCTACCCCTCTACGAAGCTGTTAATGCGACCCACCATGTGTTGATGAAGGTGGAAACGCACAACCACCCGACGGCCATCTCACCTTTCCCCGGTGCATCGACGGGCAATGGTGGGGAGATCCGGGATGAAGGTGCCACGGGTCGCGGATCCAAACCCAAGGCAGGTTTGACTGGTTTTACGGTGTCTAAGTTATGGGATACCGATAGCGCACTACCCTTAGGCAAGCCTGCGCATATGGCCAGTCCCTTGCAAATCATGACCGAGGGCCCCTTGGGTGGCGCTGCATTCAATAACGAATTTGGACGCCCTAATTTATTGGGCTACTTCCGCGAATTTCAGCAAGAGGTTGCTGGTGTTTTACGCGGTTATCACAAACCCATCATGATTGCTGGTGGCTTGGGCGTCATAGATAGCAAGCAAACCAAAAAGATTGAATTTCCTGCGGGTACTTTGCTGACCCAATTGGGCGGTCCTGGTATGCGCATTGGTTTAGGGGGTGGAGCAGCGAGTTCTATGGCAAGCGGCACCAATGCCGCAGACTTAGATTTTGATTCGGTGCAACGCGGCAACCCAGAAATCGAACGGCGTGCACAAGAAGTCATCAACCATTGTTGGGCTTTGGACGAATCCAACCCCATATTGGCTGTCCATGATGTCGGCGCAGGAGGCCTATCCAACGCATTTCCTGAACTCACCAACGATGCCGGCCGCGGAGCCCGTTTCGATTTACGCAAAGTTCCACTAGAAGCTTCTGGTTTATCTCCCAGAGAAATTTGGTCGAATGAAAGCCAAGAACGATATGTAATAGCAATTGCACCTGAGTCGTTAGCGCTGTTTCAAGCATTTTGCGAGCGAGAGCGCTGTCCTTTCTCTGTTGTTGGGGTGGCTACCGAAGAGCGTCAATTGGTATTGACGGATGGTGACGCTGCTTTGCAACCAGTAGACATGCCCATGGATGTCTTGCTCGGCAAACCTCCAAAGATGCATCGCGATGTCAAACGCGTGCATCGTTCTGAAAAACCCATCGACCTCACTGGTGTTGACCTGCAAAGCGTGGTCTTGAAAGTTTTGAGCCACCCCACAGTGGCCAGCAAACGTTTTTTAGTGACGATCGGAGACCGCGCTGTTGGCGGACTCACACATCGTGACCAAATGGTCGGTCCTTGGCAAGTCCCTGTGGCAGATTGCGCGGTGACCTTGGCAGACTTCAAAGGATTCGCAGGAGAAGCGATGAGTATGGGAGAACGTACTCCTTTGGCAGCGCTCAATGCACCCGCGTCAGGCCGCATGGCGATTGCTGAGGCCATAACGAATTTATTGGCTGCACCGATTGAATTAAATCGCGTCAAGCTCAGCGCCAATTGGATGGCCGCGTGTGGCGAAGAGGGCGAAGACGCGGCTTTGTACGACACCGTTCACGCAGTAGGTATGGAGCTGTGTCCAGCGCTTGGTATTTCCATTCCAGTTGGCAAAGACAGTTTGTCTATGCGCACTCAATGGCAGCAGGATGGTATTGACCACAAGGTGACATCGCCTGTGAGTTTGATCGTCAGCGCATTCGTGTCTCTTGCGGATGTTCGCCAAACGCTCACGCCGCAACTCAACGCAGAAGAAGAAACCACACTAGTCTTGGTGCAATTGGGCCTTGGTGCACGTCGTATGGGCGGAAGCATTTTGGGGCAAGTGTTAAACCAGTTTGGAGATGTAGTTCCAGATCTAGACAATCCACAAGACCTGGTGCAACTGGTCAAAGCTATCAACCAACTACGGTCAGAGAACCAAATCTTGGCTTACCACGACCGTAGCGATGGCGGTTTGTTAGCCACTGTCTGTGAAATGGCCTTCGCTGGCCAGGTCGGCGTTGCTCTCAATGTGGATATATTGATCACTGAGAGTGATGGCATTCAAGACAGCCGCGCGGACTATGGCGATAGCAAAAACTGGGCAACGCAGGTGAGCGCCCGTCGTGAAGCATTGACGCTGGAAGCTTTGTTCAATGAAGAACTAGGCGTGGTCATTCAAGTTAAAACAGAAGACCGCAATGCCGTGATGCAAACATTGCGAGCGCATGGTTTGTCTAAACACAGCCACTTCATTGGTAAAACCCGTCCCCACACATCGAGCATTGACAAAGGCAAAGATGAGATCAGTATTTGGCGTGATGCCAAAGAGGTATTTAAAGCCAAACTGGCGGATCTCCATTTAGTGTGGGACAGCGTGAGTTGGAAAATCTGCCATCAACGGGACAACCCTCTTTGTGCTGATTCAGAGCATGCGAGCTTAGGTGAAACCAACCCGCCCGCAATGCATGTGCATATTCCGGAATCGCTCCAAAAATTACTGTCACTGGAATCAGAGAAAAACCAATTTGCAGCACCCGTAATCAATCTGGCAAAACCCAAGATGGCCATTTTGCGAGAACAGGGCGTCAATTCACATGTCGAAATGGCCTACGCATTCAACCTCGCAGGGTTTGACGCATACGACATGCACATGACTGATCTACAAACGGGTCGTGCCAACTTAAAAGATTTCAAAGGCTTAGTGGCTTGTGGTGGCTTTAGCTATGGAGATACCTTAGGTGCCGGTATTGGCTGGGCCCGCTCCATCACCTTTAACCCTTTGTTGTCTGAACAATTCAAAGCATTTTTCCAGCGCACAGACACATTTGGGCTCGGTGTTTGTAACGGCTGCCAAATGTTTGCTGAATTGGCGGACATCATCCCAGGCGCACAAGATTGGCCGCGTTTCACGACCAACCAAAGCGAGCGCTTTGAAGCGCGCTTGTCCATGGTCGAAGTCTTAGATTCACCCAGTTTGTTCTTTGCCGGTATGTCGGGCCTTCGTATGCCAATTGCCGTTGCACATGGCGAAGGGTTCGCTAATTTCAGCCATCGCGGTAATGCTAAGAATGTTGTACCAGCGATGCGCTTTGTAGACAACCAAGGGCAAGCTACAGAGCGTTACCCCTCCAACCCGAATGGAAGTGCAGGCGGATTAACAGCTGTTACAACCGCTGACGGTCGATTCACAGCCATGATGCCGCACCCCGAGCGCGTGTTTAGAAATGTGCAGATGAGTTGGACTGACTTGGAAGCCACTAGAGGCTTGAATGCACTTAGCCCATGGATGCAAGTGTGGCGCAATGCGCGTAAATGGATAGGCTGAGCGCAGGCCTATCCACTGTGTTAAAAATTATTCGACTTTCGCCTTAGCGCGCATTTCTTGTTGGAAAGTAGCCATACGTTGCTGTTGTAACTGTTGCAAGATTTGTGGCTTCACTTCTTCCAGTTTAGGTAATTGGGCTTCACGTATATCGTCAAGGCGAATGATGTGAAAACCAAATTGGCTTTTAACTGCATTAGCACTGGTCTCGCCCTTTTTCAAAGCCACCATGGCGTCAGAGAATTCTTTGACGTAGTTGCTAGGTGCAGCCCAATCTAAATCACCACCTTTGGCACCGGAGCCTGGGTCTTTGGATTGCTTTTTGGCCAAGTCGTCAAATTTGGCACCCTTTTTCAAACTTGCGTAAATGGCTTTTGCTTGGTCTTCCTTTTCAACCAAGATGTGACGTGCACGGTATTCTTTACCGCCGTTAGCAGCAACAAACTTGTCGTATTCGGCTTTGGCGTCTGCATCTGTCACAGCATTGGTTTCTTGGAATTTGCTAAATAACTCGCGAATCAAAATAGTTTGGCGCGCTAGTTCAAGTTGCGCTTTGAAATCATCGGTGGCATCCAAGCCGCGTTTTTGCGCTTCTTGCATGAAGATTTCACGGGCAATGACTTCTTCTTTGATTTGCGCTTCGACATCGGGCGTCATAGGTCGGCCAGAGCGAACTACTTGTTGGGCTAGTGCGTCCATGCGCGTTTTAGGAACGGCTTTACCGTTCACGATAGCCAAATTTTGGGCTTGTGCGCCCAAGCTCAAAGTCAATACAACAGCCACAGTCGCTACTGCGTGAAGAAAGTGTTTTTTCATGGGATGTCTCAAGAGGGGTTATCTACGACTTCAATGGCCAAAGCATGCAAGCCTTGGTCAATGAATTCTTGCAACGCATCATACACAAGGCGATGTTTAGCTACCCTTGCAATCCCAGTGAATTGGGAGCTGGCAATGCGAACACGGAAATGGGTTCCTTCGTCTGTACCGTTGCTTCCAGAATGCCCTGCATGCTGTGCGCTTTCGTCCAAAACCTCTAGGAATGTAGGTTGCAGTTGTTTAGACAATTTTTCACGCACGCTTTGCGCAGTGATATTCATGGTGTTTCCTCAGGCTCTTTCATATAGCGACTGAGGAACAATCCTTGCAGCACCACAAACACCAACATGAGGCCTAAACCTCCAAACAACTTGTAACTCACCCAAGTGTCCGTATCAAAGTTATAGGCCACCCACAGGTTGATAAATCCCATCAGCATAAAAAATGCTGCCCATGCATGGAGCAAGCGACCCCAAATGTCTTGCGGAAGTTCAATTTGCGTTCCCATCAAGGATTGGATGAAGTTGCGTTTAAAAATGAAATATGCAATCCATAACGTAGCACACATCAACCAATACAAAACCGATGGTTTCCACTTGATAAAGGTTTCGTCTTGCGTGATCAATGTCGCGCCGCCAAAAACCACAATAACGCCCAAGCTAATCCATTGCATGGTGTCTACACGGCCATTTTTATAACGCATCCATGCAATCTGCAGCACGGTGGCCACAATGGCTATGGCAGTTGCGGCATAGATTCCATAGACTTTAAAAACAATAAAAAACAGGGCTATTGGAAAAAAATCTAACAGTAACTTCATAGCTTGGTCATCAGTCCGGTTTGAAATTAAGAGACGCAGAGTTCATGCAGTATCGAAGGCCCGTTGGAGTTGGGCCATCATCGAACACGTGTCCCAGATGCGCCTCACACTGGCTACAGACCGTTTCCACGCGAACCATACCGTGCGATACATCACGGTTTTCAGTAATAGCAGAAGGTTGCGCGGCTTGGCTAAAACTAGGCCAACCACAACCTGCATCGAATTTAGTGTTGGCCTCAAACAATAAGGCGTCGCAACATATGCAGTGATAGGTTCCGATTTTCCAGTGGTCTTCGTATTTACCACTGTATGGCCTCTCTGTAGCCGCTCTACGTGTTACGTCAAACGCTACAGATTCAGCATTTTTAGCAGCCAAGACGGCTTTCCACTCGATATCTGTTTTTTTGATTTTCATGATGAACAACTAATTTCAATGTCAGACGCCCATTCTGGCGCAAGTCCAGCCCACGCTTCATGCTCAGGATGTTCGTCGAAGGGAGTTTGAAGTACTTTTAACAAGGACTGCACCATACTGTAGTCGCCGTTTTTGGCTTGGCGGATGGACAATTCCCCTAAGTGGTTACGCAAAACAAATTTTGGATTTACTTTTAGCATTGCTTTGCTAACGTTGTTTTTGTCTAAGTTTGCTAAGCGGTCTTCATAACTTTGTAACCAAGTGTCAATGAGATCACGATGTATGAACAAGTCTCGAACGGGCTCAAAAGCTTTGTTTGATGCAGAAGACTCACCCACAGCGTGGCTTAAACGCCTCCAAAACAAGGGGTAGTCCACCCGGTCTTTATCCATCAGCGACAAAAGATCTTGAACCAGTGTGCGGTCGTTTGCTTGTGCGTCGGATAAACCAAGTTTTTCCCGCATGCGTACATCGTAGTAATCGGGATAAAGAGTCTTATAAGTTTCTAACGCATGCAACACGGGTTCTTGTTCTTCAACAAGCGGCATCAACGCTTGGGCCAAACAAAACAAATTCCAATAGGCGATTTGAGGTTGCCTAGCGTAGGCATAGCGCCCTTGGTTATCTGAATGGTTGCAAATATGGTTTGCGTTAAAACCATCTAAAAATTGAAACGGCCCGTAATCAAGCGTCAAACCCAAAATACTCATGTTGTCAGTATTCATCACGCCATGACAGAAACCCACGGCTTGCCAATGCGCCATAAGGGACGCTGTTCTTTGGGTGGTTTCCCTAATGAGGGCTAGCGCAAGTTGCTTGTCGTCAAACGCTTGTTCTGCCAAAGCTGGCATATGTTCTGTCACAACATGGTGCACAAGCGAGCGAACGGCATCGACATTGCCTATCGACGCAAAGTGTTCAAAATGTCCGAATCGCACAAAGCTTGGACTGACACGTGCCACCACCGCAGCAGATTCAACCTCTTCGCGGTAAACCTTGGCTGGAGAACCTGTGACGCACAGTGCACGGGTAGTGGGAACGCCTAGTCCAAACATAGCTTCACTACATAAGAACTCTCGAATACTGGAACGTAACACCGCGCGCCCATCGCCCCTGCGCGAATAGGGGGTAGGGCCCGCGCCTTTCAGCTGTATGTCTTGGATACCTAAGGGTGTTTGAATTTCTCCAAGGCTGATAGCCCTGCCGTCACCCAATTGTCCCGCCCACACACCAAACTGATGCCCGCTGTAAACACTTGCCTTCGGTGTACTTCCGCTTAGCAGAAGACTGCCCGCCATGGCATTCAAGAAAGATTCGTCCCTAAATAAGTGCTCATCCAGCCCTAATTCTTCACGGAGGACGTCGTTATGTGCGACCCAAATAGGTGCGGACAATGGAGTTGGAGGGCAAACGGTGGCAAAAGTCTCGCCTAAGTTACCAAATTTAGGGTGCCAATCAAGCATGAAATTTGTCATGACTGGCATTGTCTCTCTTGTGTGGGGAAATCCATGAGGTCTTTTTTGTTCAAACTGGTTAAAACTTGATAAGTCTTGGCACAATGGCGGATCAAAAAAGCACGGTCGTGCCAAAAGGTTTCACATAGGAGTATCGCGTGTTCGGTTTAATGCAAAAGCAATCTTTACTCATTTCTCATTTGATTGAGTTTGCTGAGCGCCATCACGGTGATGGTGAAGTGGTCTCTCGCAGAGTAGAAGGCGACATCCACCGTTACGCTTGGTCCGATGTTGCGCGTCGTTCTAGACAGGTCGCCAACACCTTAGATGCTGCCAAATTAGCCTTTAGTGACCGAGTCGCCACCTTGGCATGGAACGGCTATCGCCATTTGGAGTTGTATTTTGGTGTGAGCGGAAGTGGACGTGTCTTGCACACCATCAACCCGCGTTTGCATCCAGACCAAATTGCTTGGATTGCCAATCATGCAGAGGACCAAGTGCTCTGTTTTGACATGACTTTCCTGCCCATCATCCAAGCCATTCACAACAAGTGCAACACCATTCGCCACTGGGTAGCCCTGTGCGATGTTGATAAATTGCCTGCAGACACGGGAATCCCTAACTTGGTGAGCTATGAAGCATGGATGGGAAACCAATCAACGAACTACCAATGGCCTAGCTTTGACGAGAACTCAGCTTCCAGCATGTGTTACACCAGTGGCACCACTGGTAACCCCAAAGCGGCACTTTACAGCCACAGGTCGACCATCTTGCATGCTTATGCGGCTGCTCTCCCTGATGTCATGGGTATTTCAGCGAGGGATGCTATTTTGCCCGTGGTACCCATGTTTCACGTCAATGCATGGGGAATTCCATACAGCGCGGCCCTGACTGGTGCCAAATTGGTGTTCCCTGGTTCCGGAATGGATGGCAAGTCTATTTATGAGCTGATTGAAGGCGAAGGCGTTACCTATGCTGCAGGTGTCCCCACGGTATGGCAAATGCTTCTGACCCATATGAAAGCCAATGGATTGAAGTTTTCTTCCTTGAATCGCACAGTTATCGGTGGGTCAGCATGTCCACCCGCCATGATTCAAACTTTCATGGACGACTATGGCGTCGAAGTCTTGCATGCTTGGGGAATGACCGAAATGAGCCCACTGGGCACACTCTGCACACTCAAAAACAAACATCTGAAACTGCCCGAACCTGAGCAAATGAAAATTCGTCTCAAGCAAGGACGCGCTATTTTTGGTGTGGATATGAAGATAGTCGACGAAGCAGGGAAAGACTTGGCCCATGATGGCAAAGCTTATGGCGACCTATTGGTCAAAGGACCTTGGGTGGTTGCAGAATATTTCAAAGGCGAGGGTGGGTCACCTTTAGTGAAAGATTCACACGGTGTTGAATGGTTTCCAACGGGTGATGTTGCGACCATCGACGCCGATGGTTACATGCAAATCACCGACCGCAGCAAAGACGTGATCAAATCTGGCGGGGAATGGATCAGTTCGATCGACATTGAAAACATTGCTGTCGCCCATCCCAGTGTTTTGATGGCTGCATGCATTGGCGTGAAACACCCTAAATGGGACGAACGTCCTGTCGTCGCAGTTGTCAAAAAACCAGATGCCCAAGTTTCACGCGATGAACTACTTGCTTTTTACGAAGGTAAAACCGCCAAGTGGCAAATTCCAGATGATGTCGTTTTTGTGGATAGCATTCCAATCGGGGCTACCGGGAAAATGCTAAAAACCAAATTGCGTGAGCAATTAAAAAACTATGTTTTACCCAATCTTTAAAAAAGACTAGTGCATTCCCTAGATGCTTTAACTAGCAAACCCTGCAACCATTGATCGTTTAAAAATATTAAGGAGATAGTTATGAAATTTACCCATAAATTTATTGCAACTGCAGCATTAGCAATGCTTGGAACATCAGCATTTGCTCAGGCTGGTGAAACCGTAAAAATTGCATGGATTGATCCGCTCTCTGGATTGATGGCACCTGTAGGCTCAAACCAGTTAAAAACATTTCAATTTTTTGCCGAGAAATTCAACGCTAACAATCCGGCTAAAGTTAAATTTGAAATCGTGGGCTTTGATAACAAACTCAGCCCAGCAGAGAGCTTGAACGCCATGCAAGCTGCCATGGACCAAGGCATTCGTTATATCTCGCAAGGCAATGGTTCATCTGTAGCTGGTGCCATCATCGAAGCCGTCAATAAACATAATGAAAGAAACCCTGGTAAGGAAGTTATTTTCTTAAACCACTCTGCGGTTGATCCAGATTTCACCAATAGCAAATGCAGCTTTTGGCATTTCCGTTTTGACGCCGATACCTCGATGAAAATTGAGGCTATGACTACTTTCATGAAAGATAAAACTGACATCAAAAAAGTCTATCTATTCAACCAAAATTATTCTCATGGCCACCAAGTTGCTAAATACGCAAAAGAAAACTTATCACGCAAACGCCCTGATATTCAAATCGTTGGCGAAGATCTGCATCCGCTTGCCCAAGTGCGTGATTTCTCACCTTATATTGCAAAAATTAAGGCGTCAGGTGCAGATACGGTGATCACTGGTAATTGGGGATCGGATCTAGCCCTTTTGGTAAAAGCAGCTAATGAGGGAGGCTACACGGGCAAGTTCTACACCTATTACACAGGCGTATCAGGTACTCCAACTGCTCTGGGTAAAAACGGCGAAGGAAAAGTTTTCCAAATTAGTTATGGTCACTACAACATGGGTGGTCAGTACCAAAAATGGATGGATGAATTCAATGCTAAATTCAAAGACGACATCTATACATTCTCAATGGCAAACATTTTGAATTCGCTCAGTTTAGCAATGGCAAAAGCAAAATCTACTGACCCTGTAAAAGTTGCATTTGCGCTCGAAGGATTGAAGTTTCAAAGCTTTGCTGGAGAAAACGAAATCCGTAAATCTGATCATCAAATGCAACAAACTATGTTCTTAACTGTTTGGCAGAAAGCGGATAAAAAATATCCTTACTCAGCTGAAAATACAGGAATGACACTAGCACCTGTCCAAAAGTATGAACCTTACGTGGCTAGTACGCCAACCAGCTGCCAGATGAAGCGCCCTGGTTAAGGATTTTTTCCCTCCATAAAGAGTGCGTCATTGACGCACTCTTTTTTTAGAACTTTTAAAAAGGCTTCATGGAATTTTTTGTAATCTCAACACTCAATGGATTGAGTTACGGTTTATTGTTATTCATGCTGAGTTCAGGCTTGACGCTGATCTTTAGCATGATGGGCGTGTTGAATTTCGCCCACGCAAGTTTCTACATGATTGGTGCCTATATTGGTTTCACCCTCAATTCGGTCTTGGGTTTTTGGACCGCCTTATTTGTAGCACCTGTCCTTGCTGGTTTATTGGGTGCTTTTTTCGAAAAATTTTGTCTTCGTCGTGTTCACAAATTTGGACATGTCCCAGAGTTATTGATCACTTTTGGACTGTCCTACGTGGTTTTAGAAATAGTTCAATTGGTTTGGGGAAGAACAGCAGTGGAATTTCAACCTCCCATGGTGTTGCAAGGTCCTGCATTTACGCTGATTCAAAATTCTGTGAATGGCTTATCACTTGTCTGGGGCGCCGCATCTCCCGAGCTTTGCCAAGCTGCGGATGTAGCGGTGCGCGTCTTGTGTTCACCATTTCCTGCAACCCGCGCGTTCATGATGTTGGTTGCGGTCAGCATGATGTTTGGGCTTTGGCTCTTATTAACCAAAACCCGTGTGGGCTTGGTCATTCAAGCTGCCCTGACGCACCCAGAAATGGTGGAGTCTTTAGGTCACAACGTGCCACGCGTTTTTATGTCGGTGTTTGGAGTAGGTACCGCACTTGCTGGATTGGCTGGCGTGATCGGTGGTAGCACCTTCGTCACAGAACCTGCGATGGCCGCAACGGTTGGCTCTGTTATTTTCGTGGTGGTCGTCGTGGGCGGTATGGGCTCATTGGCTGGTGCGTTTCTAGCCTCATTACTTATTGGCATCGTCCAGACATTTGCAGTGGCGCTCGACTATTCGGTTTTATCACTGCTACAAAATATGGGTATTGCTGTTGGCGTTGCATCGCAAGATAACGCCCTGCTAAAACTCACTATTTCACAAGTTGCTCCCATATTGCCGTACTTATTTCTGGTATTGATTTTGATCTTCAGGCCGCGTGGTTTGCTGGGTAAGCGCGAGACATAATATTTATGCAAAGTTCTGCAACCCACTTCGAATTCAAACCCTTCAACGTTGCGCGATGGGTCATTTGGGGGCTCTTCGCCATTATTTTGCTGCTAGCACCTAAAGCATTTTCAAGTAATTTTTCTGTTTCTATGTTGACCCAAATGGGCGCCGTCATGATTGTGTGTTTGTCCTACAACATGCTCTTAGGTCAAGGCGGTATGTTGAGCTTTGGGCATGCTGTCTATACGGGGCTTGGGGCATATATCGCCATGCACACGCTCAATGCTGCTGCAAGTGGTGTATTACCTGTGCCTGTGTCATTGATTCCCTTGGTTGGTGGCATTGGCGGCATGTTCTTCGCTGTTTTGTTTGGGTATGTCACCACCCGTAAATCTGGCACCACATTTGCGATGATTACTTTGGGCATTTCTGAATTGGTATTTGCCATGTCGTTGATGTTTTCTGGTTTTTTTGGTGGAGAGGCTGGTATCTCTGGCAACCGCGTGGTTGGAACACCTTTTTTAGGCATCACTTTCGGCCCACCCATTCAGGTGTATTACTTAACAGCCGCGTACACATTTGTCTGTGTGGCATTGATGTATGCCTTCACGCGCACTCCGCTTGGACGGATATTGAATGCTGTGCGCGATAACCCAGAGCGTGTTGAGTTCATTGGATACAACACACAACAAGTGCGCTATGTAGCTTTCATCATCGCGGGGTTTTTCGCTGGCATCGCTGGTGGAATTGGCGCGCTCAATTTTGAAATTGTGACTGCTGAGAACGTTGGCGCTGCGCGTTCAGGTGCTTATTTGTTGTTCACTTTTTTAGGTGGGGCTACTTTTTTCTTTGGCCCCATCATCGGCGCAATTTTGCTGGTTTTGGCATTTGTATTGCTATCAGAATTTACCAAAGCATGGTTGCTGTATCTGGGACTCGTGTTCTTATTCATGGTGATGTTCGCACCAGGCGGCATCTCGAGTTTGATCATGATGAATCTTCGTTTGGCTGCTTTTGGTCGCTTGCGCCATATCTGGGTCGCCTATATCGGACTCGGATTAACAGCGCTGTTGGGATTGGCCGGCGTTGCCGCCATCGTCGAGATGGTCTATCACTTGCAACTCAATGACGCTATGGGACCAGAGGTGCGTTTTGCAGGATTTACCTTGAACACCGAAGCAAGCCATAGCTGGTTTGGATGTGTATTGCTGGTGGTGACTGGCTTTGGTCTTTTTGAATTAGCCAGGCGTCAATACCTACATGACTGGGGTGAGTCACAAGAATTCATTGAAAAAGAAGTTAAACGTAGGGAGGATGCCCTGTGAACGCCCTTGAACTTAAAAATATACATAAAAGCTTTGGTAAAACCCAAATTATTCGTGGCATCGATTTGGCGGTCACTAAGGGGGAGCGAGTGGCCATCATCGGTCCCAATGGGGCAGGAAAATCCACTTTATTCAACTTAATCAGTGGCCGGTTTGCGCCAACCAGTGGCGAGATTTGGCTGGGTGCGCATCGCGTGGATGGCAAACAACCTTTTGAAGTAAACCGCTTAGGACTATCTAGAAGTTTTCAAATTACCAACATATTTCCTAAGCTCAGCGTTTTTGAAAATCTACGTTGCGCGGTGCTGTGGAGTCTGGGTTACAAATACACTTTCTTTAAATTTTTAGCCGACTTAGAGGACGCTAATGATTTGGCAGAGCGATACATGGAAAGAATTCGCTTAGATAAAAAGCGTGATGTCTTGGCCATGAATCTGACCTACGCCGAACAACGGGCGTTAGAGATCGGCATCACTATCGCGGGTGGGGCAGAAGTTATTTTGTTGGACGAACCCACTGCGGGCATGAGTAAAAGTGAAACTCTGCGTTTTATTCAGTTGATCCGCCAGGTCACAGAAGGTAAAACGCTTCTTACCGTTGAGCATGACATGGGTGTTGTATTTGGCTTGGCCGACAAGATTGCGGTGGTGGTGTATGGAGAAGTCATTGCTTTCGACACACCTGACGCAGTGCGGTCTAACCCTAAAGTGCAAGAAGCTTATCTGGGTAGCGCGCAAACGCATTAATTAGCAAGCACCCGTCACATCACGCACAACCCATGCTCAAGATAGAAAATCTCCACGCGTTTTATGGCAAAAGCCATGTATTGCATGGCGTGTCGTTTGACATCAACTCCGGTGAAATTGTTTCCTTGCTTGGCCGCAACGGCTCAGGTCGTTCTACTACTGCAAAGTCCATCATGGGTCTTGTTGAATGCAAAGGCTCTATTGCATGGAATGGACAAGCTATTGTGGACAAGAAGGCATACCAAATTGCCCATCTTGGCATTGGCTACGTTCCTGAAAACCGCGACATATTTCCTAAACTCACCGTTCACCAAAACCTAATACTCGGACAAAAAGGCAAGGGCGAGGGCAGTCGTTGGAATTTTGACGATATGTATGACATGTTTCCCCGCCTGAAAGACCGGCAACATACCGAGGCAGGGGTTTTGTCTGGTGGTGAGCAACAAATGCTGACCCTATGTCGTACCTTAATGGGCGATCCAGATCTCATCATCATTGATGAACCTACGGAAGGTCTTGCGCCCAAAATTGTTGCCCAAGTTGGCCAATACCTAGAAACGTTGAAACAAAAAGGTATTTCTGTTTTATTGATAGAACAAAAGCTAACCATTGCCATGGAAATTTCAGACCGCGTCTTAGTCATGGGGCATGGCAGCATTGTTTTCTCCGGTACACCCAATCAACTGCGCGAAGACGCTTATATCCGCCGTGAATGGCTAGAAGTTTGATCTAGAATGAAAAAAGAACGATCGTTCTTTTTCTTGTCCCAATTCAGTTTCAACAAGGAATCCGCATGAGTGCAGACTACAAAGTTCACGGCGACGTGGCTGTTATTTCTTTGAACAATCCTCCCGTCAATGGCCTAGGGTTGTCAACGCGACAAGCTATTACCGAAGGGGTAGAAAAAGCAGTTCAAGATGCTTCTATCAAAGCCATTGTTGTTACAGGACATGGAAAAGCTTTTTCAGGTGGCGCTGACATCCGTGAGTTTGGTTCTCCCAAAGCCACACAAGAACCCAATTTATTGAGCGTGATCGCGCAAATTGAAAATTGTGCAAAACCTGTTGTCGCCGCGGTGCACACCGTTGCAATGGGTGGCGGTTTGGAATTAGCGCTGGGATGCCACTACCGCATTGCTGCACCCGGTGCCAGCATTGCATTGCCGGAAGTCAAAATCGGTTTGCTACCTGGCGCTGGCGGTACTCAGCGCTTGCCTCGCGTTTTGGGTGTGGAGCCTGCACTCAACATGATTGTCAGCGGAGAGGCGATCAAAAGCGAAATGCTCGCCATGTTGCCTGGACAAAAATTGTTCGACAAGATGTCCGCGTCTGCAGAGAGCTTGATGGACGAAGCCCTCAAGTTCGCTCGCGAAGTATCCGCTACACGGCCTTTACCCCGTGTACGTGATTTGCCATGTAAGCACCCCCAAGGTGATGCGTATTTTCAATTTACGCGCAATATGGTCAAAGGCATGGCCAAAAACTATCCCGCACCACCAAAGTGTGTAGATGCCGTGCAAGCTGCCACCAAGAAAAAATTTGAGGAAGGCATGCTGATAGAGCGTGAACTCTTTATGAATTTGATGTGGACTCCTGAATGCCGAGCATTGAGGCATTTATTCATGTCTCAGCGTGCGGCTTCCAAGATTGCTGACGTACCTGACACCACACCCACCCGCACTATTAAACAAATTGCGGTGATCGGTGCTGGAACCATGGGTGGTGGCATTAGCATGAACTTCTTGAATGCAGGTATTCCCGTCAAGATATTGGAGACTAAGCAAGAAGCGCTTGACCGCGGTATTGCCACCATCAAGAAAAACTACGAAGCCCAAGTTAAAAAAGGCAAGCTTAAAGAAGACAAATATGCGCAACGCATGGCATTACTCACTAGCACGCTGAGTTATGACGACATCAAAGACGCAGACTTGGTGATTGAAGCTGTGTTTGAAGAAATGGGTGTCAAAGAGGCCGTCTTTAAACATTTAGATGCGGTCATGAAACCCGGTGCAATTTTGGCGTCCAACACTTCAACGCTAGACGTCAATGCGATTGCCAATTTCACCAAGCGTCCGCAAGATGTCATCGGCATGCACTTCTTCAGTCCAGCCAATGTCATGAAATTGTTAGAAGTAGTGCGCGGAGCCAAGACCGCCAAAGATGTATTGGCCACAGTGATGGCGCTTGCTAAGACTATTAAAAAGACCGCAGTCGTATCGGGTGTGTGTGACGGATTTATTGGCAACCGCATGATCGAGCAATACGGTCGCCAAGGTGGGTTCTTATTAGAAGAAGGATGCACACCACAACAAGTTGACAAAGCCATCGAGAAATTTGGGTTTGCTATGGGACCTTTCCGCATGGGCGATTTAGCGGGTAACGACATTGGTTGGGCTATTCGTAAGCGTCGTTATGTTGAAAAGCCACACATGAAATACAGCAAGACAGCTGACTTACTCTGTGAAATGGGTCGCTTTGGCCAAAAGGTTGGCAAAGGTTGGTACGACTACCAAGCCGGCAAGCGCGATGCCATCCCTAACAAAGAAGTGGAAGACATGGTCGTCAAACACCGCGCGACGATAGGTATGACACCCAGAAAAATCAGCGACGAAGAAATTGTCCAACGCTTGGTGTTTTCATTGGTGAATGAAGCTGCACACATCTTGGAAGATGGTATTGCTTCCAAGGCCAGCGATATTGATATGGTCTATATAACAGGCTACGGATTCCCAATGTATCGCGGAGGTCCTATGTTGTACGCAGACCAAGTGGGTCTCTTCAATGTGGTGCAAGCCATGCACCGTTTTGCCGCCAATCCACATGACGATGCCGAGTTCTGGAAGCCAGCGCCATTGTTGGCGAAATTGGCAGCCGAAGGCAAAACTTTCAATTAAGGAATTCCCATGACCAATGCAGTAATTGTTTCTACCGCACGCACGCCTCTGGCTAAAAGTTGGAAAGGTGCATTCAACATGACCCATGGTGCGACCTTAGGTGGCCATGTTGTGAAGCATGCGATTGCCCGTGCTGGCATTGATGCCGCTGAAGTAGAAGACGTGATCATGGGGTGCGCCAATCCCGAAGGCGCAACAGGTGCCAATATCGCGCGTCAAATTGCTTTGATGGCGGATTGTCCGATCACGGTGAGTGGTTTGACCGTGAACCGTTTTTGCTCTTCTGGTTTGCAAACCATTGCCTTGGCTGCGCAACGCGTCATCGCGGGTGAGGGTGATATCTATGTGGCTGGCGGAGTTGAAAGCATTTCGTGTGTGCAACAGGAAATGAACCAGCATATGTTGGCCGACATCAACCTGATGAAAAAGAAGCCTGAAATCTATTGGAATATGTTGCAAACCGCAGAACAAGTAGCCAAGCGTTACAACATATCACGCGAGCGCATGGATGCTTACGGGGCTGAGAGCCAACAAAAAGCCTGTGCCGCACAAGCAGCCGGTAAATTCAATGATGAGATTGCCCCTATCACCGTGCAAGCGGGCGTGATCGACAAAGTCATGGGCATGATGACCAAGCAAGTGACGGTCAGTGCAGACGAAGGATTGCGTGAAGGCACGACTCTAGAGAGCGTATCGGGCATCAAACCCGCTATGCCAGGTGGCGTGATTGCTGCTGGAAACGCCAGCCAATTCTCTGATGGTGCTGGTGCCTGCGTAGTCATGAGCGAAGAACTCGCCAGCAAGCGAGGCTTGAAACCGCTAGGTCGATTCTTAGGTTTTGCAGTGGCAGGTTGTGAGCCCGATGAAATGGGCATCGGCCCTGTATTTGCTGTTCCTAAAGTTTTAAAGCGCTTAGGTTTGACCGTGAACGATATAGATTTGTGGGAACTCAACGAAGCTTTTGCTGTCCAAGTTTTGTATTGCCGTGACACCTTAGGTATTCCCGCCGACCGGTTGAATGTCAACGGTGGTGCTATTGCTGTTGGCCACCCCTACGGCGTGAGCGGACAGCGTCTGACAGGTCACGCATTGATCGAAGGCAAGCGTCGCGGCGCCAAACGGGTGGCAGTGACCATGTGTATTGGTGGCGGTATGGGTGCTGCGGGCATCTTTGAAGTGCTCTAAAGAAACTTTAAGACTGCTAAAGATTCTGCTAGTTCATCCACCCACTGCTCTGCATGCAGGTATGTCGCTTCGCACTACGGTTGATTTTTTATTGCACGATTGGCTTAAAGTCAGTGAACTCAACCAACGCAAGCGATTCGCTGACCATTCCCGCGAAACCTTTGACGCAGTCTTAGACACTTGTGAGCGTATTGCTCGCGATAAATTCGCACCATTCAACCGCACGGTGGATGTGCAAGAGCCTGCCTTTGATGGCGAAAAAGTGATCTTGCCTGAATGCACCCAAGATGCACATAACGCCTATGTCGCCAGTGGCATGTTGAGTGCTGCACAAGACTACGACATTGGCGGGATGCAATTGCCCTACACCATTGAAGCGGCGGCCAATGCTTTTTTTGCATGTGGTTCTGTAAGCATAGGTGCTGGCATGTTGACCGTTGGCAATGCAAATTTATTAATGGCGCACGGAACCGAATTACAAAAAAAGGTTTTTGCGCTGAACGAATTTTCTGGGCGCTTCACTGGCACTATGTGTCTTTCTGAGCCGCAAGCAGGTTCTTCGCTGTCAGATATCACCACACGTGCAACTCCTGACGGTGAAGAATTTGCCAAAGACCCACTAGGGTCTCGCTATCGACTCAAGGGCAACAAAATGTGGATCTCAACAGGAGACCACGAACTCAGCGAAAACATCGTCCACTTGGTCTTGGCCAAAATTCCAGATGCACAAGGCAAAACGATTCCAAGTGTCAAAGGCATTTCTTTATTCATTGTTCCCAAAAAACTGGTGGACATAGAAGGCCAACTAACAGGTGAACGCAACGACGTAGCCCTTGCAGGTCTCAACCATAAATTAGGTTGGCGTGGCACGGTCAACACCTTACTCAATTTTGGAGAAGGTAAGTACCCTGTGCGTTCTTCAGGCCTAGATGGAAAAGGCGCGGGGGCCATTGGTTATTTGGTTGGGCAGCCTGGTGAAGGATTACGCTGTATGTTCCACATGATGAACGAAGCGCGTATTGGCGTGGGTATGGCCGCCACCATGTTAGGACTGGCAGGTTACTACGCGTCGCTTGATTACGCCAAAAACCGACCACAAGGACGCCCCATCACTGCAGGGGGAAAAGACCCTGCTTCGCCTCAGACACGCATCATTGAACATGCAGACATCAAGCGAATGCTGTTGGCGCAAAAAGCCTATGGTGAAGGCGCTTTAGCGTTAGAGCTGTATTGCGCTCGATTAGTGGACGAGCAACACACAGGCGATGCACTGCAAGCCGATGAAGCGCGATTGTTGTTAGAAGTTCTCACGCCGATTGCTAAAAGTTGGCCCAGTGAATGGTGTTTAGAAGCGAACTCATTGGCCATACAAATTCATGGTGGATATGGATATACCCGTGACTATGCGGTTGAACAGTATTGGCGCGACAACCGTCTCAATATGATCCATGAAGGCACACACGGTATTCAAGCTTTGGATTTGCTTGGGCGTAAAGTGTTGATGGAAGAGGGTAGAGGTTTCAAGCTATTAGCAGATCGGATCAATGACTCTATTGAGCGCGCCCTGCCATTAGGAAAAGAAACTGCTGTGCATGCCAATGCCTTGGCACAAGCGCTTGAACGTTTAGGACGCGCTACCAAAATGGCATGGAGCACTGGTGTTCCCGCAGAGGCCCTTGCAAACGCAGTGCCCTATATGCAAGCGTTTGGCCACACTGTGTTGGCTTGGATCTGGCTAGAAGTTGAATTGGCTAGTCTTTCAGACAGCGCTTCCAATACAGGTCGCAGGCATACTGCCCACTTTTTCTTCCATTACGAATTACCCAAAATTGCAGCCTGGCTCAATGTTGTAGAAGCACGCGATATGACGTGTGCCAACATGGCCGAAGACTCTTTTTAAGAAAGCACCCTATGCAGGAAAGTTTTGGCGCCTACATTCCATTTGTCGAGCATTTAGGCTTCGAGATGGAATTCTTTGAAGACGGTCAATCAGAGTTGCGCTATTTGCCAGAAGAGTCGCATTTGAATTCTTTCAATGTGACACACGGCGGTGCTTTGATGACGCTTTTAGATGTCACGATGGCCACAGCAGCGCGAAGCGTAGATAGATCTATGGGCGTTATAACCATTGAAATGAAAACATCTTTTATGCAACCTGCAAGAGGACAACTTGTGGCTAAGGGCAAACTTTTGCATCGCAGCAAAACTATGGCATTCACAGAAGGCACCGTGTTTGATGCGCAAGGCAATGCCTGTGCACACGCAACAGGAACCTTTAAATATGTCACCCGTGCGATGCAACCCAACCAATCTAACCACGAAATTTCAACCGATTAATCATGATTCCAATGGAGATAACTATGCATGACAACCAACAACAATTACTAGATAACCGACCCCAAGGAGCAGCGACCACTGGTAACTTCAAATTGGTTACCACTAAAACACCTGCACTCACTGAGAATCAAGTATTGGTGCGTCACCATTATTTAAGCTTGGACCCGTATATGCGTGGCCGTATGAATGACAGCAAAAGTTATGCGGTGCCACAACCATTGGGTCAAGTCATGATTGGCGGCACTGTTGGCGAGGTGGTGGATAGCAAACACCCTAAATTCCACGTGGGCGACAAAGTGGTGGGAATGGGTGGATGGCAACACTACAGCGTAGTGGACGGCAACGCCCCCGGTATGTTGCGTAAAGTGGATACAACCCATGTACCTCTGAGCCATTACCTAGGCGCTGTTGGTATGCCAGGTGTTACTGCTTTCTATGGCTTGGTCAAAATCATTACTCCCAAAGCAGGAGAAACCGTGACGGTGAGCGCTGCAAGTGGTGCTGTAGGTAGCGCATTCGGTGCTTTAGCCAAAGCCAGAGGATGCCGTGTCGTGGGTATCGCTGGCGGCAAAGACAAATGTGAGTATGTGGTCAAAGAACTCGGCTTTGATGCTTGCATTGATTACAAAGAACACAAAGACTATCTATCACTCTCCAAAGCTTTGCGCGATGCGTGTCCTAACGGTATCGACGGCCATTTTGAAAATGTAGGCGGCATGGTCTTAGACGCGGTGATGCTGCGCACCAACGCATTTGCCCGTATCGCTGTCTGCGGAATGATTGCTGGTTATGACGGTGCACCGATTGCCATGACCAACCCCGCCTTGATTTTGGTGAACCGCATGCGGGTCGAAGGATTCATCGTGAGCGAGCACATGGAAGTCTGGCCGGAAGCACTACAAGAACTTGGCACTTTAGTCGGCACTGGTAAATTGCGCCCACGTGAAACGATGGCCCAAGGCTTGGAAGCAGCGCCACAAGCATTTTTAGGGTTGCTCAAAGGTAAAAACTTTGGCAAACAATTGGTCAAGTTAATTTAATCCAATCCCATACAGCCATAAAGATAAGCCATGTCTAACATCATCTTGCACCATTACCCTTTATCGCCTTTCGCAGAAAAGGTGCGCCTCATATTTGGTTTTAAAAAGATGCAATGGCAGAGCGTCATCATCCCCATGTACATGCCAAAGCCTGATGTGATTGCACTCACGGGCGGTCACCGACGTACGCCGTTTATGCAAGTCGGTGCAGATATTTATTGCGACACCGCATTGATATCAGATGTACTTGAGCAAATGACTCCCACGCCCACGCTCTATCCAGAAGCAGTTAAAGGGGCCTCGCGCATCGTGGCGCAATGGGCTGATACTTCGGTGTTTCCAGTGGCGATGGCATACAACTTTCAACCCAGTGGAGCTGCGCATGTGTTGGCGGGATGGAATCCTGAAGACATCAAAGTGTTTGTACAAGACCGTGCAACGATGCGAGGCGGTGCGCCACGTATGCCTGCGGCAGACGCCGAAGGAATGTACCGAAGCTATTTAAGACGCCTAGCCAATATGCTCGACCACCATCCATATTTAATGGGCGACGCACCTTCGATAGCCGATTTTTCGGCTTACCACCCCACTTGGTATACCTTGCGCAAGGTTGCACCTCTTGCAGGGATCTTTGATGCAACCCCGAATGTGCGCGATTGGATTGAACGCATGGAGAAATTTGGGCACGGTACATCGACAGAAATAAGTTCCACGCAATCGTTAGATATTGCTAAGCAAGCCACGCCTGTCGATGTGTCTAAAGAACCATTTATTGATTTACACGGCATCGCCCTAGGCTCTAAAGTGGTCATCACTGCAGAATCATTTGGCCTAGAACCCACGCACGGAGAACTGATGGCTGCAACAAGAACACGCATCACGGTGCGTCGCCATGCTGAGCGGGCTGGCACTGTCCATGTGCATTTTCCACGCGTGGGATTTGTCATGAAAAAGGATGAATCGTGATTTCAAACTTCAAAGGCAAAGTGGCGGTACTGACTGGCGCTGGTTCAGGCTTTGGTTTGGAGTGCGCAAAGATCGGCGCCCAATTGGGTATGAAGTTGGTGCTAGTCGATGTGCAAAAAGACGCATTGGATGCAGCTCAAGCGCAAATGCAAACACTGGGTGCAGAAGTAATGGCACGCTTAGTCGATGTATCCAACGAAGGCCAAATGCAAGCTCTGGCTAATGATGTGCAACAAACATTTGGTGCACCCAATTTTGTTTTTAACAATGCAGGTGTTGGCGCTGGAGGTTTGGTTTGGGAAAACACAGTCGCCGATTGGGAATGGTTACTCGGTGTGAACTTATGGGGCGTGGTGCATGGCGTGCGTTTATTCACCCCCATGATGATTGAGGCCGCAAATAAGGACCCAAACTTCCAAGGCCACATAGTCAATACCGCCAGTATGGCGGGACTGTTAACGCCTCCTAATATGGGCATTTACAACGTCACCAAACATGCCGTCGTGGCATTGACAGAAACCTTGTACCAAGATTTAAAACTGGTTAGCGACCAAATCAGCGCTAGTGTTTTGTGCCCTTACTTTGTACCCACTGGCATCAGCCAAAGCCATCGCAATCGGCCTAGTCAGTTAAAAGCTGATCAACCCACCAAGAGCCAATTGATCGGTCAAGCCATGAGCGACAAAGCTGTGGGCAGCGGTAAAGTGAGTGCGTCGGATGTGGCGAAGATGGTGTTCGATGCGATCTCCCAAGACCATTTCTACATCTACAGCCACCCCAAGGCTTTGGGTAATGTGCAACACCGCATGGAAGCTATTGTGCAAGGCCATAATCCACCTGATCCGTTTAAAGAGCGGCCAGATATTGGTGACAAACTCAAAGCCGATTTACGTAATTGAAAGTAAAAGCGCTAAAAATATACGCTGGCCCAAAAGCGTTTCAGCACATTCAAAAAAATGGTTTGCGACCTGAGCACATCGGTGTTATTCCAGGCGCGGCTGGTGGCCCTAAGGGTCTGATACTCGGCCCTTTAGACAGATTTATTTTTGGAGAATGGTTGCCGCAAAGCGACCAGCCTGTAGATCTAGTCGGCGCGTCTATCGGTGCTTGGCGCTTGGCGACTGCGTGTTTGAACGATTCGGTGCAAAGTCTCAAAAAACTAGAGCACGATTACATCCACCAGCACTATGACCTGAAACCCGGTCATAAGCGACCCAGTGCAAAACAAGTCAGCGATGCATTTGGTGCAAGCTTGCAGATTTTTTATGGAAGTCGTATCGAAGAAGTACTGAACCATCCTAGATATAGATTGCACGTAGTGACATCTCACGGCAAACATCTCCTTAACCGAGAGCATCGCCTGTGGACACCGCTGGGATATGCCGTTGCATACCTCACCAATCTTGCGAGTCGCCCTGCGATGGGAGTGTGGCTAGAGCGTGTTGTGTTTTCTGCGGCCCATGCAAAACTTCCTTTTGGCACGCAAGATTTTGCAACCCAGCACTTAGCATTAACTGCCCACAACTTTATGCCCGCCATACAGGCAAGTTGCTCTATTCCTTTTGTATTGAAGGCGGTGCATGACATTCCCAACGCACCCACTGGCGCGTATTGGGACGGCGGCATTACCGATTACCACTTGCATTTGAACTACCAAACAACAAGCAACAGCCCCATCGTTTTATATCCGCATTTCCAACAAGCAGTGGTACCTGGTTGGCTAGACAAAGCCTTGAAATGGCGCCATATAGCCTCCCCTTTTTTAGACAATATGGTCTTGTTAGCACCCAACCCAGAGTGGGTGATATCGTTGCCCAACGGCAAGTTGCCGGATCGTAGCGACTTTGTGACCTACGGCCACGATTTGACTGCGCGCGTGAAAGTATGGAGCGATGCGGTCAGCGCCAGCCGGCAACTTGCAGATGAATTTGCGTTATGGCTTGATCAGCCAGATCTCGCTTTGTTAGAACAGATCTAAACAGGAGTGTGTTGGTAATTTGAGCCATGGCACACTGTCAAAGTCCTTAGCCTAATTTCCATCGCCATGTGCCCCCCAAGTAACCTTTATACGCAACTCACTCCCCGCACCCAAGAAGTCCTGCAAGCCATTGCCAAAGCTGGCCGACCTCCGATCGCAACCCTGACCGCGCAACAAGCTAAAGAGGCTTACGCTTTAGGCGCTGGGATTTTGGAAGCCCCGATACCCGTTATGGCCAGAGATGAAACTCTGAAAATCTCGGTGCGCGATGGTTCGCAACTCCGTGCTAAGTTGTGGTCGCCTAACCCAACCAACGGAAGCGCCGCCTTGCCTGTTTTGCTTTACTTTCATGGGGGCGGATTTACGGTTGGCAGTCCAGAGACGCACGAAGGAGTCTGCAAACAATTAGCACATTTGGCGCAGTGCGCTGTTGTTTCTTTGGATTACCGTTTGGCGCCTGAGCACAAATTTCCAACAGCGCATCGCGATGCCATCGATGCTTTGAAGTGGTTGACTCAGCATGCCCAAACGCTTGGGCTAGATGCACAACGGATTGCTATTGGTGGTGATAGCGCGGGAGGAACGCTCACCGCTGCCACGGCGATAGGTGCGCGCGACGCAGGTATCGCGTTGCGCCTGCAACTTATGTTTTATCCAGGATGCGCGGCGGACCACATGGCGTCTGCCGACACATTTGCAAAAGGCTTTTTGTTGGAAAAAGACAGCATCGACTATTTCTACGGCCACTATTTAGAACACCCTAGCCACCGCAAAGACCCCTTGTTTTCGCCCTTGGTCGAGGCCAATGTGGCAGGTGTTGCGCCAGCGTGGATCGGGTTAGCCGAATGCGACCCTCTGGTGGATGAAGGCATTGCCTACGGCGACCATTTGCGGATGGCAGGCGTGACTGTCGATTTGGAGATTTACAAAGGCGTGGTCCACAGTTTTATCCAGATGGGACGCATGATTCCCGAGGCCTTGACTGCACATGCTGATGCGGCAAATGCGTTAAAAAAAGCCTTTCAACGCAAGGAGTCTGTATGACGCGTAACGAGTTTCGATTGCTACACCGCCTTCGGGTGCGCTGGGTTGAGGTGGACTTACAAAAAATTGTCTTCAACGGCCACTACCTTATGTACTTCGACACCGCCATGGCGGACTACTGGCGCGCGTTGGCCATTCCCTACGAAGACACCATGCACCAGTTGGGCGGTGATTTGTACGTCAAAAAAGCCAGCTTGGAATACCACGCGTCTGCCCAGTACGACGATAGGTTGGATGTGGGCTTGCGTTGTGAGCGCATTGGTAATTCGTCTATCCAGTTTGTGGGCGGGATATTTTGTGGCGATCAATTGTTGATCACCGGTGAGTTGCTCTATGTTTACGCCAATCCCAACACCAAAACCTCTATGCCTGTGCCGCAGGTTTTGCGCGAGACCATGTTGGGTTTTGAAGAAGGACAAACCGTCACCACCTTGGAAACTGGTCACTGGAGTACTTTGAAAGACAAAGCCCAGCCAGTGCGGACCCAAGTGTTTGTCCAAGAGCAGGGGATCGATGCCAAAGACGAATGGGATGCGGCGGACACAAGCGCTGTGCATGCAGTGATTACCAACCGTTTTGGACATCCTTTGGGAACAGCGCGGTTGCTGGAGAAGTCCCCTGGTATCGCCCAGATCGGTCGTATGGCCGTGGTGCGCGTGATGCGCGGATCTGGCCTAGGAGGGCAGTTGTTAAACGCTTTAGTAGATATTGCCAAAGCGCGTGGCGACAAAGAGGTGCACTTACACGCCCAATGCAGCGTCCAAGCTTTCTACGCGCGTGAGGGATTTGTACCCGTGGGCGAACCGTTTGATGAGGTGGGAATAGCGCATATTGAGATGCGTAAAGTACTAGCTCTTAGATAACGCTAATCCGAAGCTGGATTTATTGCGTAGTCGCAAATCAGCTTTGAAGCTTAGATGTCATCTTTCAAAACATAAGGCAACGGTAAGGTATGTAGCAGCGGCCCCGAATTTGATCCTACATGGAGCGCCTTGTGTTCATCCACCACGGTTGTTTGTAGTTCCACAATGGCGTAGGTCTGGTCATTAACGGTAGCGATTTGCGCTACCAAACCACAGGGTTGGTCGGTGGCTTCGCTGGTAAAAATTTCTTGTCCGGCTGAGATTGCCCCAGCGCTTTGCACTACATAAGCCCGCCGCTTCAGGGTGCCCCTGAACTGGCTACGGGCAACCACTTCTTGCCCAGGGTAGCAACCCTTTTTGAAATTCACCCCATCGACCGATTCGTAATTGAGCATTTGCGGCACAAAGGCTTCAAAGGTGGCAAGTTCCACCCAAGCAATACCGCTCATGACTTCGCCTAACTGCCAGTTCGCAGTGTCTAGGTAGGGATATTGGGTTAAGTCGGGGGCGCTAGTCGCCAATAAGAGTGCGCGAGGCTGCTCCATGGCGGGGTAGAGCGTCAACACATGCGCTTGGGCAGACTCCCAAGGGATACAACGCCAAGCTTGTTGTGTTGTCGAAAGTTCTTGGGGGCTAGTGTGGGCCCCAGCTTCTTGCGAAATCTTCGTCACAAGAGACTCTAAAGAC
>Ga0209444_10000173_pt1 | contig 34998 bp, 30 predicted proteins | sample LauGreFaBDMM15DN_2_FD_188215 | JGI IMG/M metagenome (GOLD analysis project Ga0209444, IMG submission 188215) | Freshwater lake microbial communities from Lake Michigan, USA - Fa13.BD.MM15.DN (SPAdes) (version 2) | ecosystem: Environmental > Aquatic > Freshwater > Lake | place: Lake Michigan... | reverse complement strand
ACATCCCCTTAACCCTCGAACTTTTGCATCAAGCGGCAAAGGAACCAGGTTCAATCCCTAGAGTGAAGGGCTACATCTACCAAAAGCTTGCAGAAATCAAGCTCGATCAATTTAAAGACTACCGAGCCACCAAATACTACCTAGACAGCGCATTGAGTTTCATCCAGGCCGAAGATCCTGTGGTCCAACAGCTCAAGGAAAAAAAGGCGAGTTTGGACACCTATGTCTTCCATTTCGAGCGAATCGACAAAAATGACAGTTTGATCCAGCTGGCATCCCTGCCCAAGGAAGAGCAAGTACTCAGAGTTCAAGAATTTATTAGCAGCGAAAAGCAACGCCTAGCTGATTTAAAAAAAGAGGATGTTCCAACGAAGTCCACCTCGATTTTTGATAATTTATTAGCCTTTGGAGATACAGGAAACGAATCTACTTTTTACTTTGGGAATGGTGCCGCTCTCCAGCAAGGGGCTATTGAGTTTGTCCGCACCTGGGGCAACCGTCCCCTGCAGGACAATTGGAGACGGAAAGCAGCCCTATTCCAGAGCAGTACACAACCCGAACCTCTTTCATCAGCGGCAGCAACAGGAGCAGAAGCTCCTTCTGATTCTACAGGTCTCCCCTCCCTAGAGACCTTGCTCGCTTCAATCCCCAAGAGCCCTGCGCAACTGGAACAAGCAAACTCAGACCTAGAGGAATCCTACTTCGAAATGGGGAAAGTTCTATTTTTTCAATTAAAGGAGCCGCAACGGAGTGGGCAATACCTCGATCAACTTATTCAAAAGTATCCGAAAACCGTAAAAAAACCAGAGGCCTATTACCTGCTCTATTTAGGCCAAAAAGAGTTGATGCGCAATGCTGATACCTATGCCCAACTTCTAAATATTGAATTTCCCGAATCCCCTTACACCTTCTCGGTGAACAATCCGCAGGCTGGAGCAGGGAATAAAGGATCCTTGGAATCAGCAAAAGGATATGAGCAGGCTTACGAAGCCTACTATTCTGGGAATTATTCCCAAGCGAGGGAGTTGATTTTTGCCACCCTAGAAAAATATCCCCTAACCCGCAACACGGAAAAACTCCTACTGCTCAATGCCATGGTCACTGGCAAGCAGGAAAGTAGGGAACAATTCAAATTCAAACTCGAGGAGTTTATCCAAAACGCAAAAGAGCCCGAGTTGATCACGTTAGCCAAAGCCATGCTTCAGCCACTGCTGACCTCTGAAGAACTAGCCGCTAAAGCAAGTCCCTTGGATGTAGTGAAGGAAAATCCTGTCACAGAAAATGATGAGTCCAAGGAAAAAGTTTCAGAAACAGGGGTAAAGGAAAGCCCTTACAAGGCTACTGATGATCAAACCCATATATTTGTCGTGGCCTTGACTCCTGCTGAGGTAGAAACGGCCAAGAATTTGCTTGGAGATCTAGAAGCATTCCATACCCAGTCCTTCGGAAATGCCAGGCTGCGAACAGGAAATATGAATTTGAGTGCACAATTATCGATTTTCATCATCAGCCCTTTCTCCAATGCAGAGAAAGCCATGAACTATTTGAAAATCTATCAGGAAAAATTCACTTCGATTGGACTGAAGGAAGAAGTAAAAGCGAATTCTTTCTTTATTTCAATAGAAAACTTCCAGGTTTTAAATAAAACCAAAGACCTGGAAGAATACCTACAATTCTTTACCTCTACCTACAGATAAGTTATGGTTAAACCTGGTCCTTTCACCCAAGAAAATTGGGCATCCAAAACAATAAATTATTTGTGGAAGGCCTTTTTGGGAGGCTTGGTCTTTTTTGTTCTTTTTGTCTGGATGGTCAGCCTCAACTTTCTTGGATTATTTGGGACGCTACCAGATTTCAAGGCCCTAGAAAATCCTGATAGCCAATTAGCCTCAGAGCTGTATTCCGCAGACGGGTTGCTTTTAGGAACCTTTGCTCGAGAAAATCGAAGCCCAGTTTCCTATGAAGAACTAGCTCCCAATTTGGTGCAAGCCTTGATTGCAACAGAGGACGAGCGCTTTGAAGAACACTCTGGCATTGACCTTCAGGCAATGCTTCGCGTATTTGTTAAATCCATTATCCTTCGCCAAGATTCAGGTGGAGGTTCCACCCTGAGTCAGCAAACCGCCAAAAACCTATTCAAAACTAGAACAGATGCTAGCTCTGGATTTTTAAGCAATATTCCAGGCCTTCGGATGCTTATCGTAAAAACTAAGGAGTGGATCGTAGCCACTCAGCTAGAGCGATCGTACACCAAAAACGAAATCCTTACCCTTTACTTGGATACTTCAGAATTTGGGTCAAACGCCTTTGGAATAAAAACTGCATCAAAAACCTTTTTTAATAAGTTACCCAATGACCTTGCAATTCAAGAATCTGCAGTTTTGGTGGGCTTATTCAAAGCGCCAACCTACTATAGCCCGGTTTTTAACCCTGAAAATTCCCTGAGAAGACGGAATACAGTACTCTCTCAAATGTTGAAAAATGAATTTCTAACCAAAGCCGAATACGATTCCATCTCGCTGCTACCCATAGTTCTTGATTACCAAGTTCAAAATCAAAATCAAGGCTTGGCAACTTATTTTAGAGAAATAGTAAAAGCAGATCTAATCAAATGGTCAAAGGAAAATTTGAAATCTGATGGAAGTGCCTATGACCTTTTTGGGGATGGACTGAAGATCTATGTGACCATCGATAGTCGCATGCAGCGCTACGCGGAAGAATCCATGGAAGAGCACATGAAAGAACTCCAAAAAGCATTTTTTAAAGAAATGGGAACAAGAGAACCCTGGATCAATGAAAGCTACCAGGTGATCCCAAACTTTATCGAAACTGCGGTGAAACGCACGGAAGCATACCGCCTCCTGAAGCAGAGGTATGGGAATCGAACAGACTCAATCGAGTTTAAACTGAATGAAAAGAAGAAAATGAGAATTTTCTCTTGGGAGGGTGAGCGCGACACGCTAATGAGTACCATGGATTCCATGAAGTATTACAAAAAATTCTTACAAACAGGGATGATGACCATGGATCCTGCCTCTGGCCATATCAAAGCTTGGGTGGGAGGCATTGATCACAAGTACTTTAAATTTGACCATGTGAAGCAAGGGAAAAGACAACCTGGATCCACATTCAAACCATTCGTATACGCGGCAGCTATAGAAAATGGATATAGCCCCTGCTATTCAGTAGTCGATCAGCCCGTAGAAGTATACATTCCTGGGCAGCCAGCTTGGAGTCCTGCAAACTCAGACGGAAAGTTCTCCAATGAGCGAATGACGATTCGAAAAGCCATGGCACAGTCGGTCAACTCTGTTACCGCCTACATGATGAAAAAATTGAGTCCATTGATTGTCATTGAAACAGCAAGACGTCTGGGCATTACCAGTGATCTTGAAGAAGTTCCTTCCTTAGCCCTAGGTGTGAATGATGTAACCGTATTCGAAATGGTGGGTGCTTTTGGAACTTTTGTCAATAAGGGCGAGCATATCACTCCCTATTACATCGATCGTATTGAAGACAAGAATGGAAATTTAATCCATCAATTTACCCCAAAGAAAAAGCCAGCAATGAGTGAAGAACATGCCTACCTGATGACCTATATGCTTAGAGGAGGATTTGAGGAATCCGCGGGCACCAGTCAGGGCGTAGCAAGTTCCATTCGCGAAGGCAATGAGCTAGGTGGTAAAACAGGCACCACTCAAAATGGATCCGATGGATGGTACATGGGAATCAGTAAAGATTTAGTTTCTGGCATTTGGGTAGGCGGGGATGACCGGGCCATCCACTTCCGAAGCTGGGCCTCTGGACAAGGCGCCAAAACTGCTCGCCCCATTTGGGCAAAGTTTATGGCCAAAGTTTATGAAGATTCTCAATTGGGCTATACCAAAGGACCATTCCCAAGGCCAGAACGGCCATTAAGTATTGAGATTGATTGTGATAAATACGAGTTTGATAGCCAACAGAATGCTGGCTTTGACTACGACGCCAAAAAAAATGATTTTTAACTTCGGATCAATCTGGACAAAAACAGCCTACTTGTTAGGCTGTTTTTTTTAATTTTATCCCATGCTGTCCTCCTCATTTCTGCCAGAAGATCACCACTCCTTACCGGATCAGCCAGGAGTGTATAAGTATTACAATACAGAGCAGGAATTGATTTATGTAGGAAAGGCCAAAAGCCTGAAAAAAAGGGTAAGCAGCTACTTCAATAAAAATAGTGGCATCAATCTCAAAACGAGGCGAATGGTCAAAGAAATCGCCAAAATTGAGATCACTCTGGTCAACACAGAATTGGATGCGCTCCTGCTTGAAAACAACCTGATCAAAAAAGCCCAGCCCAAATACAACATCCTTCTTCGGGATGACAAGACCTACCCGTATTTAATCCTCACCAAGGAGAGCTTCCCCAGACTTTTTCCCACCCGCAAATACATCCCAAAAAGAGGAACTTACTTCGGCCCTTTTGCAAGTGTAAAGGCCATGAATAACGTCCTCGATCTGATACGAGAGCTATTTACCATTCGCACCTGTAGCTTGGACCTTTCGTATCTCAAGATCCAGGAACAGAAATACAAGGTTTGCCTAGAATACCATATCGGCAATTGCCAAGGGCCATGCGTGGGCAAGCAGATCGAAGCAGACTACCTAGCAGATCTAGAACAGGCCAAACACATCCTCAAAGGCAACCTAGCACCCGCCAAGACCCACTTCAAGCAACGCATGGAGATTCTGGCAGAAAAGCTGGCATTTGAACAAGCGCAACAAGTCAAAAACAAGTTGGATCTCCTTGAAAAGTACCAGGCCAGGTCCCTCATCACCAATCCAAGCATCGCCAATTTGGATGTATGTACCTTGGTAGCCGATGAGAAAACTGCCTATGTCAACTACATGCGCGTGAAAAATGGAGCCATGATCACCTCCAAAAATGTGGAACTAAAAAAACGCTTGGATGAATCTGAGCAAGAGCTTTTAGTCACCGCTTTAATCCGACTTCAGGATCAGTTCCAAAGTGATGCAGAGGAAATACTGGTCAACCTAGAGCTCGAGCCCATTGAAGGACTAAACCTAAGCGTCCCTAAAATTGGCGACAAGAAAAAACTGATTGACTTGTCCCTCAAGAATGCCCTGTATTACAAAAAAGAGAAAGCACTGCTTCAAGGGCTCAATCAAGACAAAAAGGACAGGGTAATCCGCCAACTTCAGCAGGACCTAAGTCTTCTAGATATCCCCGACCATATCGAGTGCTTTGACAATTCCAACATCCAAGGAACGAATCCTGTAGCCAGTATGGTCTGCTTTAAGCAAGGCAAACCCGCCACCAAGGAGTACCGGCACTACCATGTCAAAACAGTCGAAGGTCCGAATGACTTTGCGAGCATGAAGGAGATTGTAGGGCGGCGCTACAAGCGGCTACTCGAAGAAGGAATTCCCCTTCCAAAACTCGTCGTAATCGATGGAGGCAAGGGCCAATTATCCTCTGCGGTGGAAGCTTTACAGGAGCTAGGGATTTATGGAAAGATGCCCATTATTGGGATTGCGAAGCGGCTAGAGGAAATCTACTTCCCTGGGGATCAATACCCCATTCATTTAGACAAAAAATCGGAGAGCCTGCAGCTATTGCAACGCATCCGAGATGAGGCCCACCGCTTTGCCATTACCTTCCACAGGCAGGTTCGTAGTAAAAAAGCACTCAATAGCCAATTGACAGACATTGAGGGGATAGGAGCACTTACCGCGGAAAAATTATTGAAAGAATTTAAATCGGTGAAAAAAATCCGACTTGCTTCGGAAGAGGAGATCGCCGGAGTGATCGGCATATCCAAGGCCAAAGTCCTGCTTGCAGAGTTAGAAAAAAATAAAGCCTCGAACTAATTCGAGGCTTTATTTTTTACCATTCCCAAACTGAATTTTCAAAGTCTAGGAGCTTGTATTCGAAAGCGAGTGCATCCAAGTAGGCTTGCATTTTTCGCCTTTCTACAGGAGTATTTTTATCAACCAAGTCAATTACCAATGCATCGTCTTGATTGGTATAGCGAGTCACTACTGACCTGAATAATCGAGATTCAAAAGCCTCATTATAGGTTAGGCTTTTTGAAATGTTTTTAAAATTAATCCATCGTGCATCTGGATGCTTTTCAAAATGGGCAATAAAGTCCTTGTAGCGGATAAAACCAATTGTCTTTTGAAAACCTACCCCTGAATTCGGATCTGCATTAGTATCTGCGGGCATCACCAACTGGATATACTTGATATCAAACTTAAATTGGGAATGCTGACGATCAAAAACAAAGTCCTCTTTGAAGTCAAAGAAGAATAATTGCTTTACAAAAATTGAATCTTGAAAATCTGTTTTCCAAAAGGCAGAATCAAATTTAGCGATTGAAAGAGGTTGAGTAAAATTTTCATCTGCAAAAACCTCCAAAGCATTTTGCTTAACTCCTTTGTAGATATGATTGATGATCCCATTTTCTTTGGTGTCTCCAGAGCCATAAAGAGGTACGTTGTACTTTTCACGTAAATCTATCCTTCTCCAAACTGAGATTTGATACATTTTGTCATCCTCACGAATGCGCTTGGCAGAATACACCGTATCCATAGCATACTGACGCGTCCCAAGTCCAGAAGGATTAACAGAAGTAGCAACTTGTGCAGTGGCTTCACCAGCAAAGCCAAGGGCTATAAGGCAAGCAAACAAAGTGTAACTCAGAAATTTATTCATAGCAATTATGGTTTTAGTACACTAAGAATTTTACTTCACGCGTACCGTAATTACCCCACGGAAATCCATAGGTATTTTTTCTCCTCTAAAATTAGTTCTAGTGATTTGATTGATTCGAATCACTAAGATGTCTCCTGAAGCAGCTCCACCAAGTAATCCTCTAATTCCTGCTCCAATAGAAGCGGGAGTCCCTCTGGGAACATCGTTTCGTACCAAGGTTATTTCTCCACCTGTTACCGCAAAATTGGCATCTTTAGCCATAGTCCGCGCAAAGTTAGGATCAGATTTAGCAACAATTTTTACCCCGCTCAACACATTCGTGGTTTGTGCTTGACTGATGTCTAATTCAGATCCATTGGCAGCAAGAACACTGATTGTAGGATTAGGAACAGGCTTAATATCAAAAGTCTCATCCCCAATTTTATTACCTCCACTACTCACTCCTATCGTCACCTTTCCGCTGGCATTTGGCACAATGGTCACCTGACCAGCTTTGGAACCTTTAATTTTATCTCCATTCGTAACTGTAAAATCAGGAGCATAGGAGTTGCCAAGTGCTGGCACATCGATATTCAAGTCATTTGCACAACCCGCATAGAGCTGCTGTACTACTTCTGAAGTGATTTTGATAACGGGCTGTGCTACAAAATATTCATACTCTATAGGCAACACTTTATCTTCCCCTCCTACATTCGTAACAATCTGGCCTCTTAACAATTTTTTTGCTACCCCTCTATCGTCGTAACTTGCTGCCGGAGTGGCTACAAATTCAATTTTACCAAATCCTTTTGCATCAACCGAAATGGATCTTCCATCCAAAGTCATTGTTGGAGAGGCCGAAGAAGAGGAAGACGCAATAAACATCGTTCCTTCAAACTTGGTACCCGCAGCAACCACATTAGATATCGCTGAGATTTTGGCTTCCGTAATATCCGCTTTGAAATAAAAAGACCCTATTGTATTTGCAATAGTGGTTAAAGATTCATTTTCAATATTCAAAACCTCATTTTGAAATTGAGACAAAATCGCAATGGCAGCACCTACAGGAGACTTTACAAAATTAAGGTTCACAAAACTCTTATTTCTTACCTCCAGGTCATTCGCAAATAATTCGATCTCCGATGCATCACGAGCAATTGGAAGAAAAGTCAAATTTGTAACCCCAACACCTTTCAAAACACCTTCCACTGTTTTGGGGAAATCATTCAATTTTTTCTTTAACTCTTCCCCTTTACCTTGATTGACAAACAAGTTTCCTGATGCCTCTGTGTTTTTTAGCGAGGAGGTTACAAAATTTCCTTCCTCATTTTTGGCATTGGACTGTTTGATCAATTCCAATTTAAGTACTTCTAGGTATTCGTATACTTCCTTGGTTGCAGCTCTTATCTTTTTGGAGGCAGCGATTTTTGGGAAGTCCTTTTCATTATTTCCTTGTTGAGCAATGGTATATTCAATTGAACCTACCATAGACTCGTTTTTTAAAACATAGTTTTTAGAAGTTCGCTCCATCCCATCGTTCAGAAGGATAAACTTTTGGAGGATCTGGTTGCTTACCTGGAGGGCTAATAGGGCCGTCAATACCAGGTACATCATCCCGATCATCCGTTGTCTAGGTGTCTCTTTAGCTCCTGCCATGTGTATCTATTTTATGGATATAAGAGATAAAATTAACCTCTGATGGCAGTAAGCATGCCTCCGTAAATTTTGCTTAGCGCACTTACATTTTGATTCAATTTGACCATCTCCTCCTTAAAGGCCTGGGCTTCATTCCCCACCTCTGTAAAGCTAGACGTGGCAGCAGTCATATTTTTGTAGAAATCTGCGCGTGCTTTTTTCTGCTCGGCTGTATCCTGAATCTCTAGTTCGTACACCGCATTCAAAGCCGCCAAGTTTTTGGTTACTGCCTGAATTTGAACTTGGTAAGATTGAGCGTCTTGTGAGGCTGAAGACATGGCCATCAAGGCAGTTGCAGTTTGCGCATAGGCATCATTCATACTTGCCAATGTCTTGGAAGCTGTCTGTACTTGCGCTGCATATTCGGTTGTAGCTACTGCTGCATCTGCAAGATTTCCCATTTTCTCAGCCGAAGAAGCCAAATTCTTCATGCCTTTACCCAAGCTCTCAATCAATTCGGGGCCTATATTGGCTTGGATCAGCATGTTGTCCAACTGGGCAGCAACCGGATCTCCAGTAACTCGCGCTAGTCTTTTAACACCAGGTTGAGTTGTATCCTCCTCATCCAATTCAGGATACACCTTGCTCCAATCTACTTCTTTAGGACCTGGTTCGAAGGAAGAAAGAAAAAAGATAACTGCTTCCACGGATAATCCGATACCAATCATCCAATTGGCGCCTGGCCAATCCAAGATTTTAAACATCGCTCCAAGAATTACTACAGCTGCACCTATGCCATAGATTTTCGGCATTACCTTGGAAAAAAAGAAATTAGGGTTACTTGCCATGTGAACTTTATTTTGGTAGGGGTTAAATTTATTTTTGGGGTGAACGAAATTACCTTCTCATTCGCTTGTTAAGCTTTGCATCCATGGAGGCAGATCGACCAATAAAGGTCATCACCGTACGGAACCCAATATGTGCTTGTGCAACATCCTGGTATTCGTAGGTACGGGTAGAAGTTTCTAAGTAATGACTGATATCTTTCCAGCTTCCTCCACGGACAATTTTTCGTGGTTCTTTGCCATCCAAATAAACAGGATCCAAATCCCAAGTTTCTACCCTAGAAGTAACCTTATAGGCATCCATTACCCACTCCGATACATTACCAGCCATATTGTATAATCCAAAGCCATTCGGAGCAAAAACATCCACTGGCGCAGTGTAGGTAAATCCATCGTCAATGTAATTCCCCCTTCCCGGCTTGAAGTTGGCCATTAAACAGCCTCTTTTATTCTTAACATAGGGTCCTCCCCAAGGATACTTGGCAATTTCTTTCCCCCCTTTAGCAGCATATTCCCATTCCGCCTCGGTAGGCAATCTGAATGCTGGCAAATCAAACTCGATGTCATCGTTCGCTCGTAAATGGTAAGACCTCCACTCGCAATACTTCTGCGCTTGGTCATAGGATACCCCCACTACTGGATAGGAATCAAAGGCTGGGTGATCAAAATAAAATTCCATCAAAGGATCGCCATAATGGAATGCAAAACTTTTGGTCCAAACCGTACTGTCTGGCTTCAAATCATTTAAGGTGAATGTAGGCGCCGCCTTGAGGGTGGTTGGAGTACCTGTATCCAACTGATTAGATCTTACGGCCTCCAGAAATTGTCGATACTTGTTATTGGACACTTCATACTTGTCCATAAAAAATTCTGATATCGTAATCTGCTTATTCAAAGAAGCTTGGGTATACGCAATATCTTCATCTGATTGGCCCATCCAAAAAGTTCCTGCTTTGATCGGAACCATGTCGACAGGAAGATTTTGCTTCCACCTGTCGCGCTTTGCAACGCCCGTTACTTCTCCTTTTCGATTTGCCTTATCGCTGGCCATTCCCTTTTTATTGAACAGTCCACAACTTGACAACAGGGAAATGCATACAAACCCTACGGCAAGTGATAGAAAAGGAAATTTCATTCTAGTGTACATAAATGACTTTTTTAGAGTATCATCAAATTTTTGGCCAAACTTTGCCAAACCATAAAAATGACTTCGAAAGTTAGCTTATTTTAGGTTAATAAAACAAATACAGGAAAGGTAAAGACTTCAGCTAAGACTATTCTAACCAACAATTTACCCAATTGTTCTCCTGTAAATAAACATTAAAACCTAAATCTGGGTGTTCTCTGAATCACTCGGTTAACTGTTTTCGAAACATCTGACCAGGCATACCGCAGCATCAACTCATGAGAAGTAGGTGCTTTCGCATCTTGCCCCCCAATCACCAAATCAAAGGCATATCCCAACTTTAAACTATTGTCTTTCAATAAGCTATAACCAAGAATTAAGGATACTGATTCCTCTCCTCTGTAAGCAAGCCCTCCATTCACTTTGTTCTGGAGTGTGGCTATAACGCTAACTTCGTAGGATAAAGTATGTGTGCCTAAAGATTTTAATAAAATACTGGGTTCTATCCGTAGCTGGCCCATAGGACGCATTCGATATCCCATCAACAAATAATTGTGGAGCTGAAGCCGATTGGCATAGCTTCCCCCACCAAAATCAAAGGAAGCTTGATTGAGGTGCCTACCACTCAAGCCTACATAAAATTTGCCTCCATCCACAAGTACCCCTGCGCCCATATCCATAGCTAATTGCGTCTCAGTCCCCGATTGTGGAAGACTAGGCTCAGGGTTTACAAATTGCAACTCCTCAAAGTCCAAGGAGCTGTTGGATACACCCACGTATCCTCCAAAGCTAAGTTGAGTCCGTTGAATTTTCTTGTGATAGCTCCCTTGCAAATTGACTTCTAGGTTTGAAGTTGCCCCAAGTTGATCGTTGACCACCGTAATTCCATAGCCAAAATTCTTCGCCTTCAACCTACCCTGTACTGTAATCAACTGGGTTGTCGGCGGCGCCCCAGACCCAGTGGTGGGAGTGTATCCCTGCCATTGAGATCGGTGAAATACAGAAAACTGGTAACCTCCCTCCTTGCCTGCAAAGGCTGGATTAAAAAAATTGCCTGCATAAAGGTATTGCGTAAACTGCGGATCTTGTTGCGCAAAGGCTTGCCCTGAAACAAGCGACAATAGGAAAAACCCTACCGCTCTAAAAAAAATAACCAAGTTGCTTTTTCTATTCATTTTGGCTGTGGAGTTCTCAAATTTAAACTAGTCTAGGAATTTAAACTCAGAAACCACTGAAAATGATTCTTAGAATTACAAATTATTGGCTTTTTTGATAAATAACTCCAATGCACCCGTCATGCTTGGGGCATTTGGCAAAGGCGCCTCTATGTCCAAAATAAGTCCCATGTCACGAACTGCTTGGGCAGTAGTAGGTCCAAAGGCCGCAATTCGCGTTTTTCCTTGCACAAAATCTGGAAAATTTTGACGCAAAGATTTGATGCCAGATGGACTGAAAAAGGCCAAAATATCGTATTTGACATCTGCTAAATCGGATAAATCAGCAGCAACGGTATGGTAAATGATCGCCTCTGTAAAGGCTATTCCTTGTTTCTCCATGTAGCCAGGAATATCTTCCTTTCGGATGTCTGAACAAGGGAAGAGGTATTTTTCGTTTTTGTGCTTCTTGAAGTAGTCGAACAGATCCTCTGCAGCCTTAAGGCCTACAAAAAGTTTGCGCTTACGAATCACAATGTACTTCTGAAGGTAGTGTGCTGTCTGGTCAGAAATGCAGAAATACTTCATTTCAGCAGGCATTTCAATCTTAAAGTCCTTACAAATTGCAAAAAAATGATCAATTGCATTCCGGCTAGTGAATATGATAGCCGTATGCTTCAGAATATCAATTTTCTGCTTTCGAAATTCTTTAGGGGGAACGGGCTCCACCTTGATGAATTGCCTAAAATCTATCTTCAATTTATACTTTTCTGCAAGCAGCAGATAAGGAGAATTTGCTTCGGTAGGTTTAGGTTGAGAAACCAGTATGCTTTTTACTAGGGTATAGCGATCTTTTGGAGCTGCACTCATATTGGGAGTTCCTTTTACGTTAAACACATTACTGGGCTAATACCAAAATCCATTTGGTCAAAACCAAAAATGGTACTATTTCAGCAAGGCAAAGGTAAGTAAATAAATGGTATTTCTTAAAATTCAAACGATTCATCATAATTAAGAAGAGTCCGAATACCCCAATCAGGTACACCCAAAACACCGCCTTCATTAGATTTGTAAACACTAATTCAAGTAAAGAAAAGTCATTTATTACGAAAAAGGTTGTGGCTACTAAAACAAGCGTAAAGCCAAAAATGATTAGCCGGAGCAAGTAGAAGAAATGGGCAAACTCAGACTTGCCTAAGTCAAAGAGGTAGGCCATCAATTTAATTGCAGAGAACTTTAAGATGGTCGCTAACAATAGGAGAAAGGATGCAAGTACCCAAAAAAACAAAAGCGAAAATGCAGTTAATCCGCCCCAATCTTCAATCCAATCCGGTCTAAAAATAATAATTCCTGTAACCAAACTCTGGGCAAGTACCATGGATACCAGCAACAAAAAATATAAAATATCAAAAGAAAACACTTTTTGAAGACCGCCACTTTCTGAAAAATCTTCAGCTTTAATAACAGATAAGGGTTGCAGCAAAACCCCCAACAAATACGGATATATTCGCCTATAAATAGCTGTCAAGGCCAAAATAATAAGCAGTGAAAGTGCTATAAAGTCCTTCAAGGGCTGGATTACTTGGCGTTTTTCAAGTGCTAAAAATTGGTCCTCCAAACTTACTTGCTTTTCGTCTGCTTGGTTTCTAGCCACCTTGGTAATCGTCAAGCCAAAGTCTCCAAGCCTAATTTTGTCACTGACAACAGTCACAAGTAGACTATCCTTTCCAAATTCTTTCTTAAATAAATCGGTGGGAATGAAAAAAGTGGTGTCATTTTGAATCAACCCCCAGAGCTTCCCATCTACAAATACAGTAGAATTGCCAGGAACCTCAAATTGAAAATAAGATTGGGGGAAAGAATTGACTGCTAGTTTAACTTGCTTCTGCCCTATTGAGCCTACTAAAGACTGTTCCGTAGAGCTGCTCCACTTCCCTTCGTAATTTTCTAATACCTGAGCATGTCCCCATCGGGGAACAAAAAAAAGAATGAAAATAAGTGCTAATCTACTCATTGAGCCTTGATGCAAAGGTACTTATCAACCCATTGGTACTCGAACAGCCTCAAAAATTAACCCAAGAAAAAGCGCTCTCCTGACTAAAATTTTTGTTTCTATCTACAAAACTGAACATTCCTGAGTCAGCCTCCAAATGAATTTATAATCAAAGAGCGAAAAGCCCCCAAACAACACAAAGTTGATTCATGGTAAGGTGAACAACCCTTATATTTACGCATCATTCAACTTCCATGGCAGGACTTTATATCCATATCCCCTTTTGCAAACAAGCCTGCCACTATTGTGACTTCCATTTTTCGACAAATCTTCAATCGATGCCTTCGGTAATGGAGAGCATGATCCTGGAGTTGGAACTTCGACAAAACTATTTAAACGGCGAAGCGGTGGATACGATTTACTTTGGAGGAGGAACTCCTTCTCTTGTTCCTACCGAGTACTTGGAAAAAATACTGGATGCGGTTGCCCGGCTGTTTCCCGGAAAAAAGCAAGAAGTCACCTTAGAAGCCAACCCAGATGATCTCAATCCCATTGCTTTGGCCATTTGGAAGTCCCTTGGCATCGACCGCCTAAGTTTGGGTATTCAAAGTTTCCAGGATGAAATCCTAAAAACCTACAACAGAGCCCATAATTCGGATGAGGCAAAGCAATCCATCCAACTGGCAAGAGCAGCTGGATTTGAAAAATTTTCCATTGACCTGATTTACGGATATCCCCATACGGATCATCGGCTTTGGCATCTGGACTTGGAAGAAGCGCTCCGGCTTGACCCAGGCCACCTTTCTGCCTATTCATTGACTATCGAACCTCAAACTACTTTTGGAAATTGGGCCAAGAAGGGAAAGTTTATCCCTGCAGAAGAAGAATTCGTAGCCCAACAATTTGAATGGCTACAGGAACAATGCGACAAAGCTGGCTACATCCAGTATGAGATTTCCAATTTTAGCCGCCCAGATCAAGCAGCACTTCACAACAGCAACTATTGGAAAAGAGTCCCCTATCTAGGGATTGGTCCTAGCGCACATTCTTTTGATCGGAGTTCCAGAGGCTATAATCCCTCTTCGAATCCGAGCTATATCAAAGCACTTTCAAAGGGCTCACTCCCCTTCGTCATTGAAAATCTGAACACAGAAGAGCATATTAATGAGGAAATTCTGACAAGCCTTCGGACTCGTTGGGGGCTAGATACAGCAAGCTTGGAAGACCGCTATCAACTGGATATTTTGGAGATTAAGGGGCCTATTATTGCTAAATTAACCGCACTGGGAATGATCCATACTGCAGGGAAAACGCTAACTTTATCCCGAAAAGGTCAGCTACTCGCAGACAGCATTGCTTCCGAAATTTTTCTTGATTCACATGACCTACCCTAGAAAGAAGGACGCCGCCCCCTTGGCCGACGTCTTCCAAGACTTACTAAAAGCTTACCGTCTGGAAGATACCTACCAGGAGAAATTGCTGATTTCTTCCTGGCCAGCCTTGGTTGGTAAAACCATCGCTGACCGCACGAGCAACGTGTACATCAAAGACAAAAAACTAGTGGTGAAAATCACTTCAGGTCCAGTAAAAAAAGAACTTCAGCTAAATAAATCCAAGGTGATTGCCTTAATCGAATCCCAAGTAGGAAAGGGCATCGTAGAGGATGTAATCTTCTTGTAGGGTTTTTGTAAGTTTTAACAGTTCTCACTCATTTCGAGTCTCTTCAGATAGCAGTGCATTGGTTGACATTCCCTATTTTTGGATGGAAACACCATGATCAAGACCAGCACACTTCCTCTTGGCAGAATAAGCCTTTTGTTGGCCATTATAGTCTGGCTCGCCTTGGTGTTGGTGGACTTGGTTCGGATTTTTGGGATGATCAACAACCTGGACTCGGGCATCTCCGAGGAGGTAACTTGGATTTTAGAAATTCTCTTTTTCATTTTTGTTTACTTGGTTTATCGCCGTATTTTTTGGAAAACCCGGCAATCCGATTTTTTGACCCTGATTTGGAGAGGCGTCTCCAATGGCCTTTTTGCTGCTGCTGCAGGCCTACTCACCGAATTAATTTACCTCGCCTTGGGAGAGAGTAAAATTGGAACAGACCCCTTTTTAAAAAACGTTTTTTACCACATTAATTTTGCTTGGACAAGTGCCTTTTTGATATCCACCGCATTATTGTGGAGGCATTTGATCCTCTATCAAAAAAATAAACAGGTAGTCAACCAATGGCAGATATTTGAACTTTCCATGTTGGGAGCCCTATTTTTTGTGTTTTTCAATAATAATAATTTTGACTACAGCTTCCTGTTTGGATTGGTTATCCTTTTGATAATTTCCATCCTCCTTGCAGGGAATTTGAAATGGATTCCCTACTTGAACTTTAAAGAGAAATGGAAATTATTGCTATTTCTCTTTCTCATCTTACTGTGTGCAGGGTTTTTATTTTATCGAGTTCTTAATTTCGGAAATGAAGAAAGAATACAAATTAACCTGACGGACAACCTGTTTTTAATGGCCTTGTTTGGGTTTGTAATTGCCTACGGCCTATTTAGCTTTTTGGTCACCCTCTTCAACTTACCCACCTCCTCTGTTTTTGAACAAAAACTCACGGAGGCCATTAATTTTCAAAAGTTAAGTCAGTCCATCCAGCCCGAAGAAAGCGAAGAACAGGTACTCGACATCCTACTAGACTCCTGTATCAGTGCCTCTTTCTCGGATGGAGCATGGATTGAACTTAATCCTAAAGAGCAGTTTAAAGTCAAAAATCCGCTTCGATTTCTGGACGAATCCACCCGAGCCGAGCTGAATTCCCTAATCCCTCAAGTACATCAAACCTGGGTACATGGGAGTACTGCAGAGCTCTCACAGCCACAAACAATACGGCTTAATCACCCCAACTACAAGTCCGCATTACTGCTCCCCTTAGTAGTCAATAAATCCATCCTTGCGCGGATTGTATTAATTAAAGAGGTGAAAGAGGGCTTCAATAAGGAGATGATGAGTATCATCGGCACCTTTGCAAGACAGGCCTGTATCTCAGTTGAAAACCACCGTTTGCTCAATCAAGCCATAGAAAATGAGCGGTACCAAGAGGAACTAAAAATTGCCCAGCGCGTTCAAAAGGCACTTTTACCCCTACATCTTGACCACCCAGATTCCTTTGATATCTGTGCCTATTCCAATACTGCAGATGAGGTGGGAGGTGACTATTACGATACCTATCAAGTGGATGAAAATCATTTTGTGCTGATCATAGGAGATGTGTCTGGGAAAGGCACCTCCGCAGCATTTCACATGGCACAAATGAAAGGCGTATTCCAAAGCTTAATTCAACTGGGTCTTCGTCCTGCTGAGTTTATGGAAAAAGCGAATTCAGCCCTGAGTAAGTGCTTGGAGAGAAACCACTTTATTACCGCATCTATCTTTGAAATTGATGTTGCCCATCAAACTTTTTGCCATGCAAGAGCTGGGCATATTCCTACCTTATGGTACAAGGCAAGCGAGAGAACTGCCGAATTTATTTCAATAGAAGGCCTTGGTTTGGGAATAGTAAGAAACCTAACCTACAAGAACCACGTACATGAAAAGACCTTTAATTACCAGCCTGGAGACATTTTGGTTCTCCTCACAGATGGGATACTAGAAGGCAGAAATGAAACCGGAGAACAGTTTGGCTACGAACGAATAAAAAAAATAGTAGAAGAACACCCTCAAAAATCCCCCATAGACTTGCAGCAGGTGCTCATTGATTCGCTTCACCTATTTGTAGGAGGAGATGGAATGATTGATGATGATTATTCCTTGTTGGTAGTCAAATTCAAGTAAACTAATTTAACTAGCTAAGCATGCTTCAACTAGAGAAAATAAAAGAGGAAAATAAGGACATTTTACGCTTAATCGGAGAGGTAGATGCTAGCAATTCTGTCCTACTGGACCAGTCTATGCAAGAAATTCTAGAACAAGGCACCACTTTCTTATTGATCGATGGAAGTCAATTGAGCTACATCTCTTCTGCTGGCTTGGGTGTATTCATGTCCTATTTGGATGATTTTTCAGAACGAGGAATCCGATTTGCTATTTTTGGATTGAATGAACAGGTAAGCGAAGTTTTCAAAATTCTCGGGCTGGATCGTTTGATTCAGATCGCCCCAGACAAATCCACCGCAATCAAACTTGCGCATGAGTCCTAAATTAAAATTATCTTGTTGTACATCGGCCTTGGTAGAGCTGCGGAGTTTTTTACAGCGAAGCTTAGAAGCCTATGGTTTTTCGGAAGTGGACAGACATCAGGTTACTTTGGCTGTTGAGGAGGTGTGCACCAACCTGATCATCCACTCTCATGCCTCCAACCCCAAAGAAGTAATTTATTTGGAAGTTAAAGAATTGAAAGAAAAGTTAGCCATAGAAATTACTGACAAAGGAGACGCCTTCAACTTATTGGAATATGAAGTTCCCGATCTAAAAAAGGTGATTGAAGAGAAGCGAAAAGGAGGAATTGGGATTTATTTGGTGAAAAAAATTATGGATGAAATTGAATTTGAATCCAAAAACGGAGAAAATACCTGTAGGCTAATTAAAAATTTTCCTTCTTCCAAGAAGCCTAAATAAGGAGGAAAGACTTGCCGCGTTTTACTTTATAATTTTTGTATCTTTGATCTTTAATTTGGTCTTCCTTTCGATGAAAAAAAGAGCCCTCAAGGCGTTTCTGGCACTTATCCTCTCCCTAAGTTCTTTTCCTTTTTTGGCACAAGCCCAAGAAAAGAAAGAAATTCTGTTCGTTGTTGGTGGTATTTCAATAGACAAAGAGGAATTTCTACATCTTTTAGCGAAGGAAAAGGAAAGTGATGGCCCTGCCATTTCATTGACAAGAAAAGAGTTTGAAGAGAATTTTGAATCATTTTTGAATTACAAGCTGAAAGTTATTGAAGCTGAATCCATCAAACTAGACCAGTCGGATGAGTTTAATTTGGAATTTTCTTCCATTAAGGAGTCGTTAGTCGCTCCATTTTTAATAAAAAACTCAATTGAGGAGGGGGAAGTAAAAAAGGTCTATGCGCGCCTTCAAGAAATAGTTCGTGCAAGGCATATTTTGTTCCAATTTCCTCCTAATCCTAGCAATGAAGACAGCATTGCTATGCTAAAAATGGCCTTGAAAGTAAAAGCTGATCTTGAAAATGGGGGCGATTTCAGTGCATTAGCGCTTACCTACTCGGATGACCCTTCTGCAAAAGTGAACAAAGGGGATTTGGGTTACTTCACTGGACTACAAATGGTTCAACAATTTGAGGAGGCTGCATACACGTTGCCCATCGGCACTATCTCAGATCCTATTTTGACAGATTTTGGATACCACATCATCCAAGTGAATGGCCGTCAAGCCAATCCTGGTGAAGTACAAGTTTCACATATCTTGGTGCGATTTGATTCAGAAAATGCGAGCCAAGAGGAAAATGCAAGAAGAAAAATTTCTGATATCTATGCCGAAATCCAAAAAGAGAGCACGATTTGGGAAGAAATAGTGAAATCTTATTCTGAGGATCCTGCCACCAAGTCAGTGGGTGGACTTTTGCCCTGGTTTGGTGTTGGCACCATGATTCCTGAATTTGAAATAGCTAGTTTCTCATTGACAGAAATAGGAGAAGTCTCTCCTCCGATCAAGACCCCTTATGGATACCATATTCTTCGACTTGAAGGGAAAAGAGGGCTTCAGCCGTATGAGGAAGTGGAACAAGGTATTCGCTCAAAAATTTTGCGAAATTCGAAAACAGGAATGATTCAATCCCAAGTAGTTGCGATGCAAAAATCACGCTATGGGTTTAAAGAAAATGAATCGGGAATTTCAAATCTCGCAAGTGCTGTAAGCGCAACGGATATAATGGGCTTTGGCTCTGCCGTTCAAGCCAAGAAATTAGGCGCTCTTGAGCTTTTTAAAGTGAATAATACCTCCTACTCTGTCAGCAACTTGTGGAACTACATGCAAGAAGAAGAGATCACACCAAAAGGTGAGGGAACCTTCTTGGAACTTTGGCTGGAGGAATTTGTGGGAGCAACTTTGGCGAAAGCAGAAGAAAAAGATTTGGAGGATAATAACAAAGACTACCAAATGCTTTTAAAAGAATATCGTGATGGGATATTGCTTTTCTCCCTAACCAATCAAGAAATATGGCAAAAAGGTTTGAATGACAGCCTAGGGCAACAAGCGTTTTTTGCAAAGAATAGTCAAAAATACCAGTGGAAAACAAGAGTACAGGCCTACCTCACAAAGGTGAATGATGCCTCAAAACTTGAAAATGCACGTAAATACCTCCAAAATAACGGGTTTGATCCAAACAGTTTTGCTGCTTTTGAAGCGGATTATCGAGCCAATTATCCCAATGCATATGCCACAGAGTCGGGAACTTTTGAATACGAAGAGCATCCCATCCTCTCTAGGGTAGATCTAAACAAGCCCTATCAAGAGCTGGTAGTCGAAGGAGTATCTTATATATTGGTAGTGGGGAAAGTATTCCCTCCAGGGCCAAGAAAATTTGAAGAAGCCCGAGGGTTAATCATCCAAGATTACCAAGCATCCCTTGATGAGGCACTTACAAAAAGATTAAAAGAAAAATATCCAGTTCAAATCAATTCTGGGGTAAAAGAAAAAACCTTTGAGACTTTGAACTATTAATTACTCCCATTCGGATTTCCCGAAAAAGAAAAAACTATGAAATTGCTAAACCGACTTCTTCCAAGCCTACTTGCATTTTGGATCTTGGGACAAGCTCAAGCCCAAGAAACCGCCACAGGACAAGTGGTGGATAAAATCGTTGCTAAAGTCGACAACAATATTCTTCTAGAGTCAGAGGTTCAAAAGACCTATCTGGAAGCGCTCTCCCAAGCCCAGCAGGGTATTGAAGCCCCTACCCGATGTACTGTATTTGAAAGCTTGCTAATCAATAAGCTAATGGTAGCCAAAGCAGTAGTAGATTCCGTTATTGTCACCGATGCCGAAGTACTTGTGGAGGCCAACAACAGGTTTACCATGGTCATGCAGCAATTTGGTGGGGACGAAGCAATGCTAGCCGAAATGTATGGAAAGACCGCCGAACAACTAAAAGCAGAGTTGGAAGAAGTCATGAGAGAACAACTTACTGTGCAGAAAATGCGAAAAACCATCACCGATGGCATCACCGTATCCCCAGCCGAAGTGCGCGCATTTTACCTCAACATTCCTAAGGACTCGCTCCCCTTATTTACCTCAGAAGCTACAGTTGGTCAAATCGTTCGAAAGCCTGAAACGAGCTCGAAGGTCAGAGAAGAAATCATTGCACAGCTTAAGCAATTTAAGGAAGCCATCTCGAGTGGGAAATCCACCTTTGCGGAGTTAGCTAAAGCCAATTCGGAAGATCCTGGATCGGGGGCACAAGGGGGAGACCTCGGCTTTTTTAGAAGAGGTGAGCTGGCACCAGAATACGAGGCCACCGCATTGGGACTTCGGCAAGGTGAAATATCAGATCCAATCGAAACACAATTTGGGTTTCACATGATCCAACTCCTAGAAATTAAAGGTTCCACCTTTAATACACGACACATTCTGCGTATTCCAAAAGCCTCAGAAGAGGATATACGTAACGCTGAACGCTACTTGGATAGCTTAAAAAAGGAAGTTTTAGCTAGTAAAATTGATTTTTCCAAAGCGGCTAAAGAATATTCTCAAGATAGAGCTACCTCGGATGCAGGAGGTTTTTTCACTGATCCAGCCACTACTTCCAATAGACTATCGCTGCGAACTTTGGAAGACCCCGTACTTTACTTTACAATCGATACAATGAAGGTTGGAGATATCACCCCCCCAATCCGATTTGAAGACCCTAGAGAAGGGACTAAGGTCCGTATCCTTTTCTACAAAGCAAGGTACCCAGCACATAAGGCAAACCTAGAAGATGACTATGAGAAATTGAAGGCCGCTACCTTACGAAGAAAAGAAGATGAGGTATTGAGCAAATGGTTTGTCACTGCCAAAGAAGATATTTTCATTGACCTCGACCCTAGCTACGACCGATGCAATGCCCTCAAAGAAAAGTAATTTTAAACCTCGCTTAGCGGGGTTTTTTCTTTAGTGCCTCAGCTAGTAATTTTTTTTTGTGCGCCAATCCAAAGGTGACTGCACATTTAGAAGCAAGGTAGGCTAAGCAAAATTAGCCAGCACTTTCTTCAACGGGTTCACCTCCCTGGGTTTGCTTTTCAAAAAGTGTGGCATAGACTCCTCTTTGAGACATCAAAGAAGCATGGTCACCACGCTCTACAATCCTCCCCTCATCCAATACGATAATTTGGTCGGCCAGCTTGGCAGACGATACCCGGTGGGAGATAATGATGGAAGTACGGTTTTCCATGATCTTTTTGAGCGAATTTAAAATGGCATTCTCTGTCTTGGTGTCAACTGCAGAGAGACAATCGTCCAAAATCAAAATCTTCGGCTCTTTCACAATCGCTCTTGCAATAGATACACGCTGCTTTTGTCCTCCAGATAGTGTAATCCCACGTTCACCAAGCATGGTGTCGAAGCCTTTGGGAAAATCTATGATATTTTGGTAGACATCAGCATCTTTAGCTGCCTGCATCACTAGCTCTAAATTTGAATTATCTCGTCCAAAGGCAATGTTATTTGCAATGGTATCGGAAAAAAGAAACACGTCTTGTGGGACAACACCAATTTGGCTTCGCAGACTAGCCAATGCATACTGTTGAATGGGTCGATTGTCTACAAGTACCTCTCCCGAACTGGGATCATACATCCGCATCAGCAAGTTAGCAAGCGTAGATTTCCCTGAACCTGTAGTTCCGATAATACCCAGGGTTTGACCTGCTTCAATGGAAAAGGAAATATCCTCCAAAGCCCGAATTCCAGAATCGGGATAGACAAAAGAAAGGTGACTCACCTGGATTGCTCCCTCAAGTGTCGCTTCGAGGTTTTCCACAGATACCAAATCAGTTTTCTGGTCCAAGAGTTCATTGATTCGCCTTTGGGAAACCTCTGCTCGTTGAACAATGCTTGTGACCCAACCTAAAGAAGCTACTGGCCAGGTCAACATATTGACATAGAGAATAAACTCGGCAATGACTCCATAGCCAATCTCGCCTTGAATCACCATCATCCCTCCTGCATATACGGTGATGATGGTAGATATCCCGACTAGAGCCATAATTAGTGGAAAAAACAAGGCATTCACTCGAGTCAATTCGATGGACTGATGCTTGTATTCTTCGCTTGCCTTGGCAAACTCAGCAGCAGAATCCTGTTCCCGAACAAAAGCCTTCAACACCCGAATCCCTGAAAACGCTTCCTGCACAAAGGTGCTCAGCTGAGAAAGGCTTTGCTGAATTTTTTCGGACCGGAGATTAATCAGATTGTTCACATAATAAATACTTAGGGAAAGTATCGGCAGGGGCAAGAGAGAATAGAGCGTTAGTTCCAGGTTGACAGAAATCATATACGAAATCACCAAGGGAAATAAGATCAATAAGTTGAGCCCATACATGATGGCCGGTCCAAGGTACATGCGCACACGACTTACGTCTTCTGAAATTCGAGCCATCAAATCTCCAGTGCTATTTTTTCTATAAAAACTTAAAGGGAGAAATTGAAAATGTTCAAAAAGTTCATTCTTCATGTCATACTCTATTTTCCGTGACATGATGATGATGGTTTGCCGGATTAAAAAAAGGAAAAAACCTCGGAGTAAGGCCATGATCAAAATCAAAATCCCAAAAATAAAGACCGCCTCTAAAAAATAGTCTCGCGCTAAGTCCCCTATTCCACCCTTGTTGAGGGGAGCGAAAAGTGCAAAACTCTCCACCACATAATCTATGGCTATTCGCACTAGTTGAGCCGGTATAATTACGAATATGTTCGAGATTACCGTAAAGAGTATTCCCAAAGACAATAATCCCTTGTATTTGATTAGGTATTTATTAATTCTCCAAAGCTCCTTCACAAAATAAAGTCTTAGTTTTTAATTTTAATCTTGTATATAATTTGGCATTAGAAAATTTGTAAGCTCAAAAAAGTATTTAATTTTGTGCCCACACGAATTCCGAGTGTCATCCCAAATATAATACATTCTAAAAAGCTATTTTCAGATGTTAGCGATTAATGCAACCGAAACAGTACGTGAGGGTTCTATTTTTGGACAAATCACCACCATGGACCATGAGCAGCTTGTAATCTGCCAGGACAAAGCTACAGGCTTAAAAGCACTTATTGGAATTCACAACACCGTCTTAGGGCCAGCACTAGGAGGTACCCGCATGTGGCCCTATGGGACTGAGGAAGAAGCCATCAAAGATGTTTTGCGCCTTTCTCGAGGCATGACTTTCAAAAATTCGCTTGCTGGCTTGAATTTAGGAGGTGGAAAAGCAGTGATTATTGGAGATCCTCGCCTCAAATCAGAGGCATTTTTACGAAGATTTGGCCGATTTGTGGAAAGCTTAGGTGGTCGGTATGTAACTGCTGAAGATGTCAACATGAAGACTTCCGATATGGAATACATGGCCTTAGAAACTCGCCATGTGACCGGCTTACCTAAAAGTAAGGGCGGCGCTGGAGACCCATCCCCAGTAACTGCCTTCGGAGTGTACATGGGTATGAAAGCCGCTGCAAAAAAAGCATTTGGGTCAGACTCCCTCCAGGGAAAGAGAATAGGAGTTCAAGGCGTAGGACAAGTTGGAAAATACCTGATCAACTACCTCGTCAAGGAAGGGGCGGATATTTTGATTACGGATATTTTTGAAGATAGACTCAAGGAAGTGGCCAAATCTACAGGAGCGACAGTGGTGGACAGCAAGGTGCTATATGACCTCCAGATGGATATTTATGCTCCCTGTGCCCTAGGTGCCACCATCAACGATCAGACCATAGACCGCTTAACTTGTAAAGTCATTGCTGGCGGCGCCAACAATCAGATGGAAGATGAAGTGAGGCACGGGAAAATCTTGATGGAAAAAGGGATTGTCTACGCGCCCGATTTCTTAATCAATGCGGGTGGAGTAATCAATGTAGGGGCTGAGTATTATGGAGAATATAAGGAAGAGACCGTTTTTGCGCAAACAGAAAAAATTTACGATACCTGCTTATCCATCTTGACCGCATCCGAACAGCAAAATATACCTGCTCAGCAAGCAGCGATCGAAGCGGCTATGGCAAGAATAGAAGCTATTGGAAGAATTAAACTGCCATTTTAAGGCATTTTACTACACTTTAAATACCACTGAGCCTAAGTTCGGTGGTTTTTTTGTCCCTTGGTTCATGAGGAGAAGACGTATCTAATTGCTTATATTTGTGCCTCTTTATATCCAATATGCTCAACAGAAGAATCCTTAGAGTCAAAGCATTTCAGAATTTATATGCTTTTGAACAGTGCAAAGGATCCAATATTAATTTAGCGAAAGACTTTGTACGGGAGTCTTTTTTACCTGACCTCAACAGCATGGAGCTTCAAGATAAAGCGGCCCTTTCTCTTGAAGGAGTAGAGGCAATACAACTTTTTGAGCAAAATGTGGAAAAAGGTTCAACACTACTTCCCAATAAAGCAGGAGCTAAAGTCAAAAAAATTGTTTTAGAGGCATTAAAACAAGCGCTTGAGGCCACCGAAAAAGATCGACAGTTTCTGTTAAAAAATATGGTGGTGTCCGCCGAACGAATTCCACAGCTTTACCTCTTGGCCATAGAGCTTCTCCAAGCATTTTCCAAACATGTTGGAAAAGAGGTGGAAAAAAAGCAAAAACTTGCGGGAGATACGCCCGTTGACTTTGGCAATGAACTTAATTTGGCCAATAACCAAGTCTTGAAACGTCTCCGAGAGTCCCCAGAATACCAGACTGCACTTAGCCGAAATGCGGTGAGCTTGGATGAACTTCAGCTGGAAATCAAAGAATGGTTTAGAGAATACATCAAGCCAGCAGAGGACTATCAGCGTTACCTGTCTATTGCAGCACCTAGCCTGGAAGAAGACTTTGAGATTGCAGATGAGCTCTTGAAGAAAATCATCTTCAAAAATGAGGTTATCCTTACTTTTTTCACGGAAAAGGATTTGAATTGGACCGAAAATAAATCCGTAGTGAGGAGTCTTGCAGCGAAGGTCTTAAAAAACGCATCCCTTTCCGATACAACTAAGACAGAACCTCTTCCAGAAATTGCGATGAATTGGGAAGAAGACAAAGAATTTTTTGAAAATATTTTTAACTTCACCATCGCTAACGACGTAAGTAGCAAAGTACTTATCTCTGAAAAAACAAAAAACTGGGACATTGAGCGTTTGGCTTTCACCGATAAAGTCATCATCTCCATGGCACTTGCAGAAATGATTCATTTCCCAAGCATCCCTGTGAAAGTAACGATCAACGAGTACATTGACATTTCAAAAACATACAGTACCCCAAAAAGTAAGCAATTTGTGAACGGTTTGCTGGATGTTTTGGCTAAAGAACTAACTGAAAAAGGACTAATCCGCAAGAGTGGTAGAGGCCTTTTGGACAATAAATAAGACCACCATGGGAAAAACAACAAATACATTACTCGCTTTCGCCTTAGGTGCTGGAGTGGGTGCAGCCTTAGGGATCTTATTTGCTCCCGATACAGGGGCAAATACCCGAGACAAGCTTTCATTTAAGCTATCCAAGTACAAAAAAGAATTGGAAGACCTTATCAATGAATTGGTTGATGGGAAAGAAATTCATTTAAATGAGGCAAAAACCGAAGGCAAGAGAGTGATCTCTGAAGCAAAAAACAAAGCAGAAGACCTTCTAAACGACGTAAACAAACTAATTGATCAAATTAACCAAGATAAAAACTAATATGAAAACAAGACTACTCAGCGCCATCGCACTTGCTGTCGTATTGCTAGCTTCTTGCTCACAGGGCAAAGATGACCAAGCAGAAAAAATTAAAGCCCTAGAAGAAAAAATTGCCGCTATGGAAGGGACAAATCTCCCAGTTTCAGCGGATATGGCCCAAACTACCACTACTGCTGATCCAAGTACCCTTGGTAGCTTCCAGTTTAGCGAAGTGGAACACGACTTTGGAACCATCAACGAAGGAAAAGTGGTGGAAAAGATTTTCAACTTCACCAACAATGGACAAGCTCCTTTGGTGATCTCCAATATCACTGCCTCTTGCGGATGCACTAGCCCTGATTGGACCAAAGCACCCGTAAAGCCAGGTGAAACAGGCTTCGTGAAAGTAGTATTCAACTCTGCTGCTAAGTCAGGAGCTCAATCTCCAACAGTAACTATCCAAGCCAACACCAATCCAACGGTGACTCGTCTAAGCTTGAGAGGTAGTGTAACTGCCAAATCAGCTGGCGGAGCTGCTGCAACTGGACCACTGAAAAAATAAGCGATGTATTCATTCATTCTTGCGCAAGCTTCCATTGGAAGTAGTGGTGTTCTAGGTCAAGTATTTCTATTTGGGTCAATTATTTTGATCATGTACTTCTTTATGATTCGACCTCAGCAGAAAAAACAAAAGGACACCAAGAAGTTTATCGAAGAAATAAAAAAAGGAGATGAGGTGGTAACCATTGGAGGTATCCATGGAAAAGTGTACAGCGTGGAAGGAGATACCGTCCTGCTGGAACTTGACAAAGGACTGAAAGTAAAAGTCGAAAAGTCTGCGATCTCCCTTGACTTCTCGAAGAAACCAAGTCCAACCAAATAGCACCTTGCCTGATACTAAAAAATCCCCTTGGAGAATATCCAAAAGAAAACTCTCCAATTTAAAAGTGGTAGTCCTATGCGTTGCAGCGGCTACCACTTTTTGGGTTTTAAATGCACTCAACAAGGACAATTACAGTACAATCGTAGATTATCCAATCCAGTGGGAATACGATCAAAAGAATTACATTCCGGTAAAACCACTACCAAATAGCATTCAAATTCAAATTTCTGGGAACGGCTGGGACCTACTCCGTAAATATTTCAATATCAGCGGAACTGCTTACCCCATCCTACTCCAATCTCCTGCAGAGAAAAATTACCTGCTCACAACCGATCTAAAAAGAGGATTAGGAGAGTTTATCACCCCCACCCAACTCGAAAATGTACTGGGGGATACCATCCACTACCAGATTGATCGAATCGTTACCAAAACGCTTCGCCCAGTATTGGACTCCTTAAGTTACTCCTTCGACAAAAACATAGCCCTAGACGGAAAGGTCAACTTCATTCCTGACCAACTAGAGATCACTGGCCCATCTTCAGTTTTAGAAGCTTTTGAAGGAAAATATCCGGTAGCATTAAACGCAACAAAAATCAAAGCCAATTTTTCAGGTAAGGTACTCCTAGAAATAGAAGAGCGCTTAGCTCAGCTAGTTCAACTGAAACAAAAGGAAATCCAAGTCAGCTTTTCAGTGCTCTCCTTTCTGGAAGGAAATAAAAGGCTGAAAATCAAAAAAGTTAATTTCCCAAGCAACGTCAAGCTAACCAATGAGGAACTGATTCCAGTCCTTAACTATTTAATCGAAGAAGCAAATTTGCCTCAACTAAAAGATCTAGAATTTGAAGCAATCCTAGACTACAGAAAGCGAAATCGAGCAGATAGTACACTGCAAATTGAAATTAGCCCTAATCCAAAATTTTTAAAAGAAGTTCGTATCAGCCCTTCTCAGATCAAGCTTAGGTATGAGTAAAGTGCGCCCATTTCTAGTCGGCATTACTGGGGGTATTGGCTCTGGAAAATCCACGGTATGCAAACTATTTTCCCTATTGGGTATACCTGTTTATACTGCAGATGACCGCGCAAAGTGGCTCATGTCTTCTGATGCCGAACTTCGAAATCAAATATCCTCAACTTTTGGTGCTGAAGCATATTCCTCCACAGGAGAACTCAATAGTATCTTTCTTGCTGAATCCGTTTTTCCCAATCCTGAAAAAATAGCCGAGTTAAATGCGCTGGTACACCCTGCTGTACGCAAAGATTTTGAACAATGGATCGCGCAACAAACGGCCCCCTACCTCATCAAAGAAGCTGCGCTACTCTTTGAAACTGGAGCGGCAAAAGAGCTCGACTATGTCATCAATGTCAGCTCACCCCTCCGAGTTCGCATGGCTCGTGTTCTCCTTCGGGACTCCCATCGCACGGAAGAACAAGTCAATCAAATCATCAACCAGCAACTTCCTGACGAAGAAAAAAATGAGCTGGCAGATTTCCGCATAAAAAATACGGATAACAAACTCCTCCTTCCCCAAGTGTTGGAGGTACATGCACAACTACTATCCTTCGCAAATCCTGCTTAACTCTTCTTGGGAGAAATTCGTACTCAAACCAAAAAAAGCACCACTTACAGCGGTGCTTTTTGGTTTACCAGTCAATTTCAATTTGTGAATATCCGCTTAGTACCTGTGACTAGAGAAAATAGGGTTTGAAGCTTAAGAAAATGTACTGTGGACTGTGGTCGGCTTGTAGACCGTGGTCTGTCAGCTGTTGAATTTGACCTTGCCTTAAATATGGTCAAAGCCTAAGTAGGGATGCAATACTTTCGGCATCCGAATCCCACCAGGCCCCTGATTATTTTCGAGTATGGACGCTACTATTCGAGGCAAGGCTAGCGCACTTCCATTTAGGGTATGCGCAAGTTGCGATTTTTTATCCTCTCCCTTGAACCTTAGCTTAAGCCGGTTTGCTTGATAGGTTTCAAAATTTGACACCGAACTTACCTCCAACCAGCGCTCTTGTGCTGCCGAGTACACTTCCATGTCGTAGGTCATCGCAGATGTAAAACCCATATCACCTCCACAGAGGCGAAGCACTCGATAGGGTAGTTCCAACTGTTGCAACAAGCCCTGTACATAGGCACTCATCTGCTCCAGGGTCTCATACGAATGGTCTGGATGCGTTATTTGGACAATTTCCACCTTGTCAAACTGATGTAACCGATTTAAGCCTCGGACATGTGCGCCCCAAGAACCGGCTTCCCTTCTAAAGCAGGGTGTATAACCCACATTTTTTATTGGGAGGTCGGAGACATTCACTAAAACATCGCGGTATAGATTGGTAATAGGCACCTCTGCCGTCGGGATCAAGTAAAGTTTGTCTTCACTCGCATAATACATCTGTCCTTCTTTGTCGGGCAGTTGACCTGTGCTATAGCAAGAATCCTCATTTACCAAAATAGGAGGCTGTACCTCCAAATACCCTGCTGCCAATGCCTGATCTAAGAAAAAATTAATCAATGCACGCTGCAGCCTTGCTCCTTTTCCTTTGTAAACAGGGAATCCTGCTCCAGCTATTTTTACCCCCAAATCAAAATCAATGATGTCGTATTTCTTGATTAAGTCCCAATGCGGCAATTTGTCTTTCGCTAAGTTTGGAATCTCTCCATGTGTAAATACCACCACATTGTCTTCCGCAGATTTTCCTGCAGGAACTGCTTCATGAGGCACATTTGGAAGCGTGTACAGGAGCGCTTTCAACTCTTCTTCCGCCTGCTCATGTTGCTCTTCTAACTCTTTAATCTGTGTCTTTAAAAGTGCTGATCGATCTCGAACTGCAGTTGCTTCAGCAGTTTTTCCCTCCTTCATCAAGATTCCAATTTCCTTCGAAATTGTATTGGCTTCTGCCTGTAGCTGATCGCGCTGCGTTTGGGAAGACTTTCTTAATTCATCCAAGGCAAGCACCTGCTGTAAGGCCGCATCAGCATGCACTTGGTTTCTTTTTTTAAGACCTAGGAGTACTTGGTCGTAATGGTCACGGATATGTTGTACTAAAAGCATGTTACACTAGAGATTTAATCGTCCAAAGATAAGGACTTATCGGACATAGATGGTCTTCGTACTGGTAGAGAAAGGCCCTTCCAACTCTTTATTAGTTGTCCGTAGCAGCTGCACTTTTACTTGATAGTCCCCAATCGGAAGATTCGAAACGCGTAAGGGAATCATTTGATTCGTCTCCGTTTGGTAGGTATTGATTGAAATTTTGACTTTTAACCCATCCAACTTTAAGTCGCCACCAAGAACTAGAAAATCAAGAATCAAGTCTTGGCCCAAGGGGATGATTTGTTCATTCCTTGGGATGTTGATGGCTAAGTAGGGCTCTGCAGAATAAGGAAAGGGCCGGGAATCCCCTACTAAAAAGTCTCGATCCACGTAATTGCCGAAATTTTTTAGGGACAATCCTCTTTGATCCACTAAAAAAGCTACCGTTCGGTATGTTCCTCGGGCTAGCTCCCGCTGAAAGATAGGCGCTGAATACCCTTCTGGGTCCCCTCCATTCAGAATCATGCCCAATCGAGGCGATGTAGCGCCATTTGTTTTAAACGAAAAGTTTTTGACATTAAACTCAAAAGGCACTTTCCCTGGCTTGAAAACTTGGTTACTTAGAGGGGTATTGAGGTCAAGGATTGCATCTGGAAAAAATGAAAGAGAGTCAATCGGAGTAAAAGTTACAGGAAGGATAGGAACTTCTGGTAAATTGGCAGTAGGAATTTCGGCCTTTGGTGATTCTTTAGTCTCTTTTGGACCTGAGGAACAAGAAGTGACCCATAAACTGACGATTAGTACGGAAATCTGGATTTTATTCATGGAATCACATCAAATGAGTTTAAAGATATTTATTTTTAAAGAATTTAAAGGAAGTATTACCTAATCTACCGCATCTATGGAAATTTTGTTTGATGAAATTCCGAGTTTGGATTTAGCCGATTTCACGGCTGGCAATCCTGAAAAAAAGGCCGAATTTGTTCGCAAGCTTGGAGAAGCTTACCAGAATATTGGATTTGTTGCCATCAAGAATCATGGGTTGAGCAAGGAGCTACAAGATCGCCTTTATTCATCCATTACTACCTTTTTTACGCTTCCCGATGCGGTAAAATCTCAGTATGAAAAACCAGAAATCGGATACCAAAGAGGCTATACAGGAAAAGGGAAGGAGCATGCCAAAGGAAGAAATACTGGGGACTTAAAGGAGTTTTATCATATAGGACAAGACTTAGCAGGTATTCCGGATACGGATCCCATCAAATCTGAGTACCCACCAAATTGTTGGCCCCAAGAGATTTCCCAATTTAAGGAAGATGCCTTGGAAGCATATCGGACTTTGGAAAATGCAGGTCGGCAAATGCTGCGTGCCATTGCCATAAATTTAGACTTGAAGGAAGATTTTTTTGAAGACAAGGTGATGCATGGCAATTCCATTCTTCGTCAAATTCATTATTTTCCAATAGAAAATCCTGAGGAAGTTCCAGCCGATGCAGTAAGAGCGGCTGAGCATGGGGATATCAACTTGATTACCCTGCTGATGGGAGCGAGTGCGGATGGACTGCAAGTGCTCCGTCGAGATGGAAAGTGGATTCCAATCACCGCCTTGCCGGACCAGTTGGTCGTCAATGTGGGGGATATGTTGGAACGTCTAACCAACAAAAAATTAAAATCTACCATCCATCGAGTGGTAAATCCTCCTCGAGAGAAAATGAACACTAGCAGGTATTCCATCCCTTTCTTTATGCATCCGCGGTCTGAGATGGATCTCAGTTGTTTGTCCGGCTGCGTTTCTGAAGGCAATCCCAAGCAATTTACGGATATCAACGCTGGAGGATTTTTGGAAGAAAGGCTACGTGAACTAGGCTTAAGAAAATAGGATGTCTATTCGGGCGGTCCGGTATGTGGTCTTTTTAAAAGATACCTTGACCCTCTCACTGACCTCTTTTGGTGGTCCGCAAGTTTTGCTGGCTATGATACTGGAGCGAATGGTCAAAAAAAGGGGGTATATCCAGGAGGAGGAACTATGGGAATTGAATGCGCTTTGCAGCATGCTTCCAGGTCCCTCCTCCACCCAATTAATCTCTGCTATTGGATTTCGAGTTGGGGGTCCGCGTCTCGCCTACTTGACGCTTTTAGTCTGGATTCTTCCCGCGACGATTGCAATGATTTTAGCGGCTATTCTTATCCATTTTTTGCAGGAAAACAGTCCTAAAGCTCTTCAATTTGCGAAGTTTATCCAGCCGATGGCGATTGGCTTTCTCATTTTTGCTGCACAAAAAACCATCACAAAAATGATCAAAACTCCCGAAGCCATCGTCTTGATGATGCTTTCGGCATTTGTTTCTTTCTTCTACAGCTCCCCCTATATTTTTCCAGTAATGCTTCTTTTGGGAGGGCTCAGCACATCCATCAAGTATAAGAATCAGCCCAAGGTGGAGGAGGACAAATCTTTACATATCAAATGGAGTAATTTCTACCTCTGGGGAGGGGTATTGCTTGTTGCTGCTCTTGCTGGGGCTATTACCCAATATCAGCCGATCTTGCTTTTTGAAAATTTTTACCGAAATGGCAGCCTCATTTTCGGCGGTGGGCAGGTGTTGATTCCCTATTTGTATGCTGAGTTTGTAGATTTCAAACATTTCTTGAGCTCTGAAGAATTTTTGACAGGCTACGCCCTCTCTCAGGGAATACCAGGCCCTACCTTTTCCATTTCATCTTACATTGGAGCGCTTTCTATGCGGGAATATGGACTGATGGGATTTGTGATGGGCGGGCTAATTGCAACTGCAGGAATTTTTCTCCCTGGGATCTTTTTGATTTTCTTTGTGATTCGATTTTGGGACCAGCTCAAGTTGTATCGCCCCGTAAGAGCTGCTTTAGAAGGGATCAATGCCGTTTCCTGTGGTATGTTGATCGCAGCAGCTTACTTACTTTTTGAACCCTTGGAAGCAAATTCCCTCCATATATTTTTTATTCTTGGCACCTACTCCCTGCTTCAATTTACCAAAATATCTTCTCCCCTTATCGTAGTGGGAGGAATTGTATTAGGTATTCTGGCTCAAAGCTTCTTCGTTTAGCCTTGCCAAAAAAATAAAGGGAACAACATCGCCTTCAAAAGCGTTTTGAGTTATGAATTGATTTCCTAACTTTCATTCGTGCAAGCAGCAGACTTTATCCATCCGCTTATTACCTCCATCAAGATTTCTGATCCCGTAGGATCGGCATTGAAGAAAATGGAAGCTCTTGAGCTAACTACATTACCCGTAGTCGAGGGAGGGGTGTTTTTAGGATTTGTAGAAGACGAAATTCTCCTTGAGCAAGAGCATTTAGATGTTCAAATTGCTCAAATTGAACTGGAATGCGCTTCCTGCTGGGTATATGCTGACCAACATTTGTATGATGTACTTCGGATAGCCGGCGAGCATCAAGCAAAATGGGTTGGGGTCATGGATCGAGACCAACAGTACCTTGGAGTTGTCCCTACTCAAGCTGCACTTACTTCCTATGCAGCTAATTTATCCATTCATTCCCAAGGAAGTGTTTTGGTCATCTCCTTACAGATGAAGGACTTCCAGCTTTCAGAAATTTCCCGACTTATCGAATCAGAGAATACGAAAATTTTAAGTTGCCAGCTCTACACCGACCCCTTGGATTCACAAGCAGTGGAGGTCACCCTCAAATTAGATAAGGTGGATACCCGCCATGTAAAGGCAACCCTACTCAGATTTGGATATCAGGTCAAGGACTTCGCCCAGGAGGAAGTTGGGCAGAGCATGGATGAGGAACGCATTGGTAATTTATTGCGGTTTTTAGACATTTAGAAATGAGGGTTGCACTCCATGGATTATCTTTAAAGGAAGAATTTTTACCCATCCTTAGAAACCTATTCGAAAAGCTACAATCTATAGGGATTTCGATTTGCTTGACCCCTATTTTGGATCAACAGCTACGGAAGTTAAGCCCCAGCGCCCCTACTTATGGGTTACTTCAACACCCAGAAGACTTCGATGGACTTGATTTTTTCCTTTCCATCGGAGGAGACGGTACCCTACTAGACTCGGTTTGTGTGGTAGGAAATAAGCAAATACCAATTCTTGGACTCAACACCGGAAGATTAGGATTTCTCGCGACAGTGGCCACGGATAAAATCGAGGAAGCAGTGGAAGAATTGGCGAAAGGCAATTACCAAATTGAATCTAGGACACTGCTATCTTTGACCAGCTCCAAAAAACTTTTTCCTGGCGCCAATTTCGCACTAAACGAGTTTACTATCCATAAAAAGGATACCTCTTCGATGATCACAGTCCATACCTATATCGACGGCAAGTACCTCAACTCCTACTGGGCGGATGGCTTGATTGTAGCTACACCTACAGGATCGACCGGCTATTCCTTAAGTTGTGGAGGTCCTTTGATTACACCTGGAGCTAAAAATTTTGTAATTACACCCGTGAGCCCACATAATCTGAATGTTCGCCCCATCATTGTATCAGACGAGGCGGAGATTAGTTTTGAGATTGAAGGCCGTACAGATAAGTTTATGATTTCTCTAGACTCTAGATCCACCTCTATTGCCTCTGAGATGAAATTAAGCGTGAAAAAAGAAGCATTCTCCGCGAAATTAGTAAAATTGCCTACCTATCATTTCTTTGACACCATACGACAAAAATTGAATTGGGGTTTGGACCTAAGAAATTGAGCCGTATGCCTTTACAAGCTTAACAATTATTAACCCCCTAAATACCAGACCTCGTTTTTTTAGCGTTAGGTAGTTCATAACTTGCATCGTCTTGAAAAAGATCAATTTTAAG
>Ga0209444_10000171_pt1 | contig 35084 bp, 34 predicted proteins | sample LauGreFaBDMM15DN_2_FD_188215 | JGI IMG/M metagenome (GOLD analysis project Ga0209444, IMG submission 188215) | Freshwater lake microbial communities from Lake Michigan, USA - Fa13.BD.MM15.DN (SPAdes) (version 2) | ecosystem: Environmental > Aquatic > Freshwater > Lake | place: Lake Michigan... | reverse complement strand
GCAAAACCCGATCGATTTCCGCCTGAGCTGACAGGGGTGAGGCCCCCGGCCGGGTCGATTCCCCGCCAATATCGAGCATATCCGCGCCCTGTTCGAGCAACCTCAGGCCATAGTCGACAGCGGCCTGAACCGATAGAAACTGACCACCATCCGAGAAGCTATCAGGGGTGACATTGACCACCCCCATCACGCGTGGTCCGGTCATCGCCTTAAGGGTCACGCAGGCTTAGGACCAGTGTTGGGCGTCAGGGGCACGGAAACCGAAGGGGCGATCGGCTTTTTGTCCTCAGCCTTTTCGCGGACCGGCACCACGCCCTTGAGCGCGCCGATGATCTCGTCACCCGACAGGGTTTCGAACTCGAGCAGATTCTTGGCGAGGGTGTGCAGATCGTCCAAGCGCTCGGTCAAGATACGCCGTGCCTCGGTAAAGCCGCCCTGAACCAGAACCCGCACTTCACTATCGATCAGCTGAGCGGTCTGTTCGGAAACGCTCTGGGTGCGGGCCACCGAATGGCCAAGGAACACCTCGTCCTGATTTTCACCGTAGGAGACCACACCAAGGGCGTCAGAATAGCCCCATTTGGTGACCATCATGCGGGCCAGACGGGTGGCCTGTTCAATGTCGGACGAGGCCCCAGACGTGACCTTTTCCTTACCAAAAATCAGCTCCTCAGCAACACGCCCACCCATCAGGATGGCGAGGCGCGAGGTCATCTGCTCATAGGACATGGACAGCTTGTCCCGTTCCGGCAGTTGCATGACCATGCCCAGAGCCCGACCGCGCGGAATGATGGTGGCCTTGTGAACAGGGTCGGTATGGGAAACGGTCAGGGCGACCAGAGCATGGCCACCCTCGTGATAGGCGGTCATGCGCTTTTCGTCTTCGGTCATGACCATCGACTTGCGCTCAGCGCCCATCATGACCTTGTCCTTGGCGTCTTCGAAATCCTTCATGGTGACCATGCGCCGATTGCGGCGCGCGGCCATCAGGGCCGATTCATTGACCAGATTGGCCAGATCAGCCCCGGAAAAGCCGGGCGTACCACGGGCGATAGTCTTGACGTCGACGTCCGAAGACAGCGGCACATTACGCATATGGACGCGTAGGATGGTCTCGCGGCCCGTTATGTCAGGGTTGGACACCACGATCTGGCGGTCAAAACGGCCGGGACGCAACAGGGCCGGATCAAGCACGTCGGGACGGTTGGTTGCCGCGACCAGAATAATACCCTCATTGGCCTCAAAACCGTCCATCTCCACCAGAAGCTGGTTGAGGGTCTGTTCACGCTCATCATTGCCGCCGCCAAGGCCTGCGCCGCGATGGCGACCGACCGCGTCAATTTCATCGATGAAGATAATGCAGGGCGCGTTCTTTTTGGCCTGTTCGAACATGTCGCGTACGCGGCTGGCGCCCACGCCGACGAACATCTCGACAAAATCTGAACCAGAAATGCTGAAGAAGGGCACACCCGCTTCACCGGCAATGGCTCGGGCCAATAGGGTCTTACCTGTACCCGGAGGGCCGACAAGCAGCGCGCCTTTCGGGATCTTACCGCCAAGCTTTTGGTACTTTCCGGGGTCCTTGAGGAACTCGACGATCTCGTTCAGCTCTTCCTTGGCCTCATCGACACCGGCCACATCGTCAAAGGTGACCTTGTTCTTATTTTCGGTCAGCAGCCGAGCCTTAGACTTGCCAAAGCCCATGGCCCCGCGCGCGCCGCCCTGCATCTGGCGCATGAAAAAGATATAGACACCGATCAACAGCAAGACCGGCAGGGCGTTGAGGAACAGGCCCATCGGCGTAATACCGCCCGCAGGCTTGACCTGAATATCCGCGCCGCTGGCCTGCAGGCGCTTGACCAGTTCATCCTGGTTCATAGGGGTGACGACATTATAGGCTTTGCCACTGGCGTCCTTAGCCTCGACCACATCATTACGGAACACGGCCGACTTGATCTGGCCACCATCCACCTTGGTCAGCAGCTGCGAATAGCTGATCTCGCCGACCGCGCCCGACTTGGAGCTTGGGTTCATGGCGCTGTAGAGCCCAAGCAGGATCACTACGATAACGCCCCAGATGGCCAGATTACGCAAATTCATGGTGGTCGCCCTTTTTAGTCTTAGGACCTCAAGATAGGTTGTTGTGGTCGGTTTTGCCATGGGCACCATCGACGAACAGCATTAACTGAGGGCTCGCTCGCAAATTATTCTGCCACAGGCCGCCTCGAGACGCCGCAAAATCAGAGAATCTGCGGCCTTATTGAGCATGGGTGGCTCACCCATAAAGGCGGGAAGGCGGACCGTAGCGTTTGATTGGACCACCAAGGGCAAGGTGGAGCGAAGGGCCGCGGGCAGATCTGCAAGCCTTTTGCGATCCGAGGGGCTCAGCCTCTTGGCATGACCACGCAGCGCGATGGCCTGCTCACCCGCCGCCGCTCCGTCAATCTGAAACCGGCCATCCCAGACCGGGGATGCAGGGCCCATCGGCTTCAGATCAAGCGGCGCCAGGCCCTTTCGACCTGCCTCGCGGACGATCCAGACCTGATTGTGAGTTGCCCGTACCTGCGCGCCCGAGAGGGTGGCGGTGAAGGAGGCGTCACCTTGCAAGGCCGCGGTCAAGCGTTGAAGGGCCAGATAGCGAGGTGGGGTGTCCTGGCCGGAGACGGACAGCAAGGCCCGCGCCATAAAACTTTCTAAGCCTCGCGATATCGACCGCAAATCCGCGCGGTCCAAGACCAAAGCACCATAGGCGGTCCACGGCCCGAGATCCTTTGGCCAATAGATCGGCTCTGGATCGGGCGTTTCTGCCAAAGCCGCAGTCTTACGGTTCGCCAACGCCATCCGGGCACGCGACCGACCAAAGCGTGGGTCTTGGTTGGCCGGGTCCTCGATCCAGTCCAGACCCTTGTCGATCAATAGGGCGCGCAAGCCTTCCCGGCTCTGACCCAAGACCGGACGCAGCAGGAAAATTCCCCGCCCCTCTGGCCAGACGGGTGAGGGGGCCCAGACCTTCAATTGGCCAAGGGTCGAGCCCTCGGTCTGGCGCATCCAGTCGGATTCGTATCGGTCATCTTGCGTGTGGCCGAATATCAGCACCTTGGCGCCGCCAGCCTTGGCCGCTTCCGCCAAGAGCCGGTGGCGCGCAGCGCGCGCCTCCGCCGGAAGGCCGCTGGCATCTGCGCTTGGTCTATCTGTTTTCCAAACAAGCGATAGGGGTTCAGCGCCCAGACGAGCAGCAAGTCTCGCGCAGCGCTGGGTCCATCCGCGAGACGCGGCTTGAAGTTCGTGATCGACGGTCAAGGCCAGCACCTTGCGGCCTCGCTTGGTGGCAAAGTCCAACGTTAAGAGCAAGGTTGCTAGACTGTCACTGCCGCCCGAAAAGGCCACAGCCAAAGGGGTTTGACGATCACCGTCCAGATGTTGAGCCAATTGGCACTCGACCTGAGACTGCAAAATACCGATCAGGTCCGGCTGGGCTAGGCGCATTTGGCGCGAAGCCGGGCCTTATCGGCCCTGGCCTTCGTGGCGGGCGCCGCCGCCGGATAACGCCGGCCAAACTCGTCCAGGGTGCGGCAGGCGTCCTTTATCCTATTCAATTCAACGAGGGACATGGACAGCTTTACCACCGCCTCGGCGCCCCAAACGGTGGGCGGCCAACCGCGAATGGCCCCAATATAGGCTGAAGCCGCATCGGCATAGGACCCGCGAATGAACAGGGTCTCGCCCAGCCAATAGCGGGCCTCTGGGCCATTGGGGGCCGTGTCGCCATACTGGTCAACGTAGTCTTGAAGGGCGGACGAGGCGGCGGGGAACTGTCCATCGAGCAGCAATTGCTTAGCCCGCTGAAAGGCGGCAGTCCGTTCACCGGCTGTGATGGCTCCGGCAGTCGCTTTGACGGCGGCTTGAGGCCGGGGCACGGCCATGGGCGCGGCAGCCTTAGCGGGGGCGGCCGCTTCCAGCGTAGGCTTTGCCGCCTGGGTGACAGCCTGAGTGGCGGCTTGGGCCGCGCTGGCCAATTGACCCTCAGCCGCGGCCATCCGGTCTTGCAGGGCACGATTATCCGACTCTAAGGCCTTCAGATCCCGACGCGCCTTGGCCAATTCTTGGCTGAGACTATCGATCTGGCCCGTCGTCTGACGAAGGGTTAGTTCCAAATCGTCGATCCGGGTGCGCAGGGTCGTCATCTCAGGATCGGGACCCGCCATCTTGATCTCGACCGGCTGACCGGTGCTGCGGGCCTGAAGGACAATATCGCGCACTTCGCGCAACTGGCGCTCGATACGGTCAAAGCGCTTGGCGGCCGCATCGTCCGATTGGGCGTGTGCGGAAGAGATGGGTCCCGCAAGGCTTAGGGCCAAGGCAAGGGCCATCGCGAGGACAGACCGCAAGATAGGACGTGCACAGAAGGTCTTCATAAGGTCACCCGCCAGATCAAAATCAAACTATCGCGGCCACAATGGGCTAACCCGCCCCTGAGGAAAAGGGGTCATAAACAGCAAGAGGGGGGCCGCAGATGCAGCCCCCCTCCCACTCTAAAGTCCAAAAGACCGCAAGGTTCCTATTGAGGCGCGCCGCCAGTCAGGGCCGTATGGGCATTACGGTTCTTGCCCCAAGCCTCTTCAGTGGCTCCGCCATCGATAGGCTTTTCCTTACCGTAGGACACGGTCTCGATCCGGCTTCCGGCCACGCCCCTGGAGACCAGATAGTCTCGCACGGAGTTGGCCCGGCGCGCGCCGAGGGCAAAATTATACTCACGGGTACCGCGCTCGTCCGCATTGCCTTCGATGCGGACCATCACATTAGGATAACGGGCCAGCCAAGAGGCTTGGGCGGCCAGCATGGCGCTGCCCTCAGCTTGCAGGGCGTGGGAGTCATAGTCGAAGAATACGCGCTCCCCGACATTGACAACAAAGTCCTGGACCGATCCTGGCGCGGGTCCGGTTGGGACGACGGGCGCAGGTGGCGTGGGGACGGGCGGCGGCGCAGGCTCAGGCGCTGGCGCCGGCGCCGGTGTTGGCGCGGGCGGCGGCGGAGCTTTGCGGGTGGCGCAAGCGGCAAGTGACGCCGCGGCGGCCACGATCAGGGCCAGCCTGACAATGGCTTTGGTATTGGGGATCACGAACTTCTCCTTCGGGTTCATAGGCGCTGCTGAGACGAGACTGACATGTTCGTGCCGGGGCTAAGAACGGTGCCAGATAGAAAACATAAAAGGTTTTGGTGAAACTAGCGTGGCATCATGCACGAGAACTGACAATAGGGTGTCACTTAACGCAAAGGGCTTAAAACCAAACTAATTGAGCAACGGCGACCATGCGGGGTCAGATCCTGATCCGGAATAGGGCGCAGGACGCACCACCCGCCCACTAATGTCGACCGTCCAGAGCCTTGGTGCGACCCCTGGAGCCTCACGGAAAAACATCAGGACACGACCATTGGGGGCCCAAGTTGGACCCTCGTCCAGATAGCTGGTGGTCAAGAGCCGCTCATCGGTGCCATCAGGCCGCATGACGCCAATATGGAACTGACCGCCCGTCTGTTTGGTGAAGGCAATAAAGTCGCCGCGCGGGCTCCAGACCGGCGTGGTATAACGGCCCTGACCCGATGAGACCCGCCGCACTTCGCTGCCGTCGGCCTTCATCAGATAGAGCTGCGGACTGCCGCCTCGGTCGGAATTGAACACGATCTGGCTGCCATCGGGCGAGTAGGATGGGGAGGTATCGATAGCTGGACTGCTGGTCAGGCGCGTTGAGACCCGGCTGCTCAGATCCATCACGAATATATCACTATTGCCGCCACGCTCGACCGACAGGGCCACCTTCTGTCCATCGGGCGAGAAGCGCGGCGCGAAGACCATGCCGGAATATTGGCCAAGGATCTCTTGGCGCCCAGTCTCGATATTGAGCAGATAGATGCTCGACCCACTATCGCGAAGGGCCATGTAGGTGACCTTTTGGCTGCTGGCCGAATAGCGGGGGGTCATGACCATGGTCGAACCACTGGTCAGATAGCTTGGATTGGCCCCGTCCTGATCCATGATTGCCAGACGCTTGATGCGCGCGGTGCGAGGACCGCTTTCAGCCACGAAGACGACGCGAGTATCAAAATACCCCTTTTCTCCGGTCAGGCGCTCATAGACCGCATCAGAGATCTTATGTGCCATCCGTCGCCAATTTTCCGGCGTCGAGGTGAACTGAAGGCCCAACAGTTGCTGCTCAGAAAAGACGTCCCAGAGCCGAAAATCGACGCGCAAAAGGCCATCAGGATCGACCGTCACCTGGCCATTGATCAGAGCCTGCGCGCTGATCGCCTTCCAGTCTGGGAACCGTGGCTGGACATTGACGTCCAAGCTATTTTCAACAAAGCCAGCCGGATCGAGTGGCCGAAAGAAGCCGGACCGGTCCAGATTGCCCGACACCACCTTGGCGATGTCAGCGCCATAGGGGCCCGCGCCCGTAAAGGCGGGGACCGCAACGGGCAAGGGTTGCAGCGTGCCCTGATTGACCTGAATTTCGATCTCTGCGCGAGCGGGGGTCAGGCCTGCAGCCCCCCAGACAAGGCTGGAGATCATGGCGGCAAGCGCCATTAGACCGTTTTGGAACAGGGTCATGGGCAGGGACTTCCTCATCAATAGCCTCGACATTGCTGACGAGCATCAAAGGCGACCACAAAGGAACGCCAGTTGGCGAAATCCTCTGAGGGCATTTCATCATAGGGCGCGGCACGGGCCACCGCCGTTAAGGCACGGGTAGCGGCGGCGCGAAGGACGCTGTCGCCCGAGCCGTTGATCCGCTGCTCATCGACCAAGACCGCGCGCAGCAATCGTCCGTTGGGATCGAGTGTTAAGCGAACCTTGACCACGACATTGGCTGAGCCCTCGACCCCGCAGTTGGGGTTCCAAAGCCGTCCGAGCTTGGCACTGATCGCCGCCAGCTGATCCACAGTCGCACCGCGCCCTGCACCGACGGCTTGGCGGGCGACGAGATCGGTCTGGGCGCGGGTCGCCCCCTTTGGCGCCGATGATGGCTTGGCGCTAGAGGGGCTCTTGCCAACGCTGGCGGCAAGGGCATCAAGATCGAGACTTGGCGCGGGTTTGGCGGCTGGGGTTGGCTTTTGCGGCTTGGCCTTGCTGACGCTCGCGGCGAGCTGGTCCAGATTGAATGCGGGGGCTGGCTTGGCGGGGACAGGCTTGGGCGGCACCAGCTTGGGTGTCGGCTGAGGCTTGGCCGGAGGCGGGGGGGTAACCACCTCGGGCGGTGCCGTCTCAACCGGGGTTTCTATCGCAACCTCTTGAACGGTCTCAGCCTTCTCGGCTGCTCTCAGATCGGTCACCTCGGCGCGTGTCACCAGCGTGACTGAGGTCACAGTCATGATCTTGGTCGGTGTTATCCATGGCCAAGCGATCACGCCCGCCAGCAGCACGATCAGATGAAGACCGGCTGAGGCCGCATAGGCAGGATAGCGATCGGACAGGGCGCGGGGCATCGAACCGTTACGGAGCCTGATCGTCAGCGGGCACGCCGGAGCTTGGCCCGCCAATATCGGTTATCAGCCCGATGGAGCTAAAGCCGGTGCGCGACAGGCTGGCCATGACCTGCGCCACGGTTTCGTAAGAGGCCTTGCCGTCGGCGCGCACAAAGACCTGCCGTTTTAGGTCCTCACCCGACAGGGCAAGCATGCGCGGGGCAAGTTCGGCAAACAGGACGGCGCGATCTTGCACAAAGAGCTTACCGTCTGCGTCAATCGACACGGTCAGCGGTTCGTTTTGGTCACTGAGGGCACTGGCTTCGGTCTTGGGCAGCTCCACGGGCACGCCGGCGGTCAGTAGGGGCGCAGAGATCATAAATACGATCAACAGCACCAACATCACATCGACCAGCGGCGTGACATTGATCTCGGACAGAGCGACGCGACCACCGCGCCGCCGACGCCGACGACGCGATCCAGACGACAGACCCTGAGCACTAGAACCCGCCATTGGCCCTAGACCCTATCGCTTAGACGGCGCGCAATCACTCCGGCCAGATCATCGGCAAAGGCTTCAAGGCGGCTCGTGAACCGGCCCGCATCGCCCGACAGCTTATTATAGGCCATGTAGGCTGGAATGGCGGCGGCCAGACCGATGGCGGTGGCAAACAGGGCCTCGGCAATGGAGGGTGCGACGACCGACAGGTTGGTGTTCTTCTGAACGGCAATGGCTTGGAAGGCCTGCATGATACCCCAGACCGTTCCGAACAGACCGATAAAGGGCGAGGCTGTTGCAACGATGGCAAGACCGCCGAGACCCTCCTCAGCCTGCTCGCTCTCGCGGGCAATGATCCCATCAAGACCGCGATCAACCCGTTGGAGAATTAATCCGGCCTTGGCCTCGCTGATGCCGTCACTGGCGCGGGCCTCATACCAGGTCCTAAGGGCCGATTGCAGAAGACGGGCCAAGGCTTGGCGCGGCTCAGGACCGGCTGCCTCTGCAACCTCTTCCAAGGATCGGCCAGCGGAGATAGCATCCTCGATCTGATCCGCATCTTGAGCAAGTGCTCGGAACTTCAAGAGCTTGTCAATGATCACCGACCACGACCAGAGCGAGGCACCGAGCAGGCCGAGCATGACGCCCTTGATCACCCAGTCGGCGCGCAAGAACAGGGCGAGGGCGGAAAAACTCTCAGGAGAAAGGGCGGCGCTAGCAGCGGCGTTCATGGATCAAAATCTCGTCATTAGAGGGGCGGCGGGTTGATCGGTGAGGTCAGCCTTTCTGGCCGCTTAGAATGGTGAAACTATGGCAAGGCTGGACCAGGCGGCGCAAACCAAGGCGTCAAGGCCTCAGTCAGGCCAGAAGGTGGCTTTCGAGGGCGGCCATCCATCGTGATACAGGCGGCCTCAACATCGGCTGTCGCAATGATATCGGCCCGGCGCAAAATGCGCTGGCTGATAAACAGTCGCGGGCCCTTGACCCGGTCATAGGTGGTCACCACCGTTAGGGCATCATCAATGCGCGCCGCACGCTGGAACCGAATATCCATCCGCGTCACGACAAAGGCTGCTGGATCATCACGCTCCAACAGATCTGTATGACTTACACCCGCCACCCGGAGGAAGTCTGACCGCCCGCGCTCAAAATAGCGCAGATAGTTGGCGTGATAGACCACGCCGGTAAAGTCGGTGTCCTCGTAATAAACGCGTGCGGGCAGATGGTGCTCACGGCCTATAAAGACGCCTGCCGTAGGAACAAGGGGGTGGTTCATAGCGCATCATCGTCAAACAGGGCCGCTTGCGCGCTGGGCGGGACGATACGAGCCTGAGGCGGCGGTTCCTTAAGGCCCAGATGCAGATAGGCGCGGCCACAGGCTATGCGTCCGCGCGGGGTGCGCTGGATAAAGCCCTGCTGCATCAGATAGGGCTCGATAACATCTTCAACCGCGTCGCGGGCCTCGGCAATGGCATAGGCGAGGGTCTCAACCCCAGCGGGACCGCCGCCATAGTTGTCGATCAAGGCGCGCAGATAGCGCCGGTCCAGACTGTCCAGACCCAACTCATCGACCTCAAGTCGGGCCAAGGCTCTGGCCGCATGGGGCTGATCGATCACGGCGGCGCCATCGGCGGCGGCAAAATCCCTGACCCGGCGCAAGAGCCGTCCGGCCACTCGCGGCGTACCCCTAGCTCGAGCCGCAATCTCTCCTGCGCCCTGCGGCGTCAAGGGCGCGCCCATCTTGCGGGCGGCTTGGATCAGCACATGTTGCAGTTCGCCGGGCGTGTAGAATTCTAGCCGCAAGGGGATGCCGAACCGGTCGCGCAGGGGCGTGGCCAGCATACCCGCCCGGGTTGTGGCCGCAACCAGCGTGAAGGGTGACAGGTCAATGCGGATCGAGCGGGCGCTTGGCCCCTCTCCGATCATCAGGTCTAGAACATGGTCCTCCATGGCCGGATAGAGGATCTCCTCCACATTGGACGGTAGGCGGTGGATCTCATCGATGAACAACACATCGCGCGGTTCCAGATTGGTTAAGATCGCGGCCAGATCGCCCGCCTTGGCCAGAACAGGACCAGAGGTGGCGCGAAAATTAACGCCCAATTCGCGAGCGACAATCTGGGCCAAGGTGGTCTTACCCAGACCCGGAGGGCCAAAGAGCAGCACATGGTCTAGCGCCTCGTTGCGGCCCTTGGCAGCGTCAATGAAGATTTTAAGATTGGCCTTTATCGGCTCTTGGCCGACAAATTCCAAAAGGGTTTGCGGGCGCAGGGCCTTGTCGGTGGCCTCATGCCCCTCGGCTTCACCATCGACCAGACGGCTCATCGGCCCATATCCTTTAAGGCCGCCTTGATCACGGACGACAGGTCTGCTTCAGGGCCAAGCTCGCCCGCGGCCTGCTCGACCGCGCGGCGGGCAGAGGGCTCAGCCAGCCCAAGACCCATCAGGGCCGCAACCGCTTCGCCCGACGCTGACGGGACAGGACGCGTAGTAGGGGCGGACGGTACGAGGGTCTGGGCCAGTCCCTCCCCGATGGACTTGCCCTTTAGTTCGGTAACAATCCGCAGGGCCAGTTTTGGACCGACCCCATTGGCGCGGCCGACTGAGGCCTTGTCGTCGCGGGTAATGGCGGCGGCCAGATCAGCCGGCGGCAGAACATCGAGCACTGAGAGGGCGGCCTTGGGGCCCACGCCCTGAACCGATTGCAACAGTACAAAGGCACGGCGATCTTCGCGGTCGACAAATCCATAGAGCCTTGTGCCTGCCGCCTCCGAGGTCTGGCTTTCAATATGAACAATGGCCTCTTGGCCCACCGACGGCAGGCGAGACAGACAGCGCGAACCACAGCGGATCAGATAGCCGACCCCACCAACATCGATTAGGGCCTCTTCTTCGCCAATCTCAATGACAGTTCCGCGCAGACGACCGATCATGCGGCGCTCCCAAGGGTCTTGGTTAGGGCTCTGACCTGACGGGCATGAGCGTGCGCAATGGCCACAGCCAAGGCATCGGCGGCATCGGCCGTTGGCGACCCGGCGGCGGGCAGGAGCCTGGCGATCATAAAGGCCACCTGATCCTTGTCTGCGCCACCTGCGCCGACCACCGCCTTCTTGACCACCTTGGCGGCATATTCCGCGACTGGCAGTCCCGCCTTAGCGGGCGCAATCAGGGCGGCGGCGCGGGCATGGCCAAGCTTCAGCGTCGAGGCGGCGTTGGAATTGAGGAAGGTTTCCTCGACCGCGGCCTCATCGGGCGAATATTGTGCAATGACTTCAGTGATGGCGTCAAACAGTGTCAGGAGCCGGATGGCGAAGGGGGCCTTATCGTCCGGACTGATCACCCCATGGGCAACATGTGACAGCCGCGCTCCGGTGATGGTGATAATTCCCCATCCGGTGTGGCGCAGTCCGGGATCAAGCCCAAGGATTCGAATCGCGTTCGTCATGTGTTCGCATCTTGACCTGTCCCCGCGGCGGCGAAAAGAGTCTCAACGCGCCGATATGACGCTTCTTTGGCCGAATGACCGGCCCAGAGGTGTGATTAGCGATCAAAAGCGGCGGTTTGGCCTAGCCAGCATACTTGGCGAGGTCCTCGTCGGACATATCGTAATTGCCATAGACGTTCTGGACATCGTCATCATCGTCCAGCGCATCGATCAGCTTGAACAGGGTCGCGATATCGTCTCCGGCCACGGGATTGGATGATTTCGGCTTCCAGATCATGCTAGTCGACTTGGCCGGACCAAAGCGCCCTTCGAGCACTTCAAGGACCGCGTTCATGTCTTCGAAGGCGGTGGTGATGACGTGGCTCTCAGGATCGGATTCAGCATCCTCTGCGCCCGCCTCAATCGCGGCCTCCATTACATCGTCTTCAGAGCCAACGGCGGGTGGATAGACGATCTGTCCGACCCGGTCGAACATAAAGGCCACCGATCCGGTCTCACCCAGATTGCCGCCGTTCTTATTGAAGGCGGTGCGGACATTGGCCGCTGCCCGGTTGCGATTATCGGTCAGGACCTCGACGATCAGGCCAACCCCGCCTGGACCAAAGCCCTCATAGCGGATCTCTTCATAGGTGTCGGTCTCGCCGCCCAAGGCCTTTTTGATGGCCCGGTCGATATTGTCCTTGGGCATGGATTCAGCCCGCGCATTGGCGATGGCCAGTCTCAGGCGCGCATTGGCGGTCGGGTCTGGCACCCCGCCCTTGGCCGCCAAGGTGATGTCCCGCGACAGTTTCGAAAAGATCTTGGAGCGCTTCTTGTCCTGCGCGCCCTTACGAAACTGAATGTTTTTGAATTTGGAATGCCCGGCCATGGTCGAGGAACAATCTTTCTAGACGACAGAGTGATCCGGTGGTTCTAGCCCTCCGAAGGCAGGTTTGTCATCCCTTGCCGTATCTGAAGCCTCTCAGCTCACGTTATGTTACAAAAGTGCTTGCGATCGGAAATATATAGGAATATGTTTCCTCCATGGCCCAAGCCTCCTTCCTCGCCGTGATCCGGCTCCTGAGCGCCCAAGCCCTACTTGAGCAAAAATTTTCCCAAGAACTCGGCTCGGTGCATGGCCTGTCACTCAATGACAGTCTGTTGATGATGCATCTGGAACAGGCCCCGCTGTCGCGGCTAAGCCGGGTCGATCTGGCCAAACGGCTCTGTGTTAGCCCCTCAACCGTCACCCGCATGACCCTGCCGCTCGAGAAGTTAGGCATGTTGGGACGTGAGGCGGATGCCCGCGATGCCCGGCTAGCCTATGTCACACTGACCGATACGGGCCGCAAAGTGATCGGCACGGCCCGCCAAACCTTAGAACGCAAGTCCAAGGAGGTGTTCAAGGATCGCTGGAGCCCTGAAGAGATCGAAAACCTAGCCGATCTCTTGGGGCGGTTGACGGCCAGTCAGCCGAACGACTTGGTCTGACCTCCAACCTGCACGGGTAAGGCGGTTGAAAGAGAGAAGAGGAAAGGTGTTTCCCATGCCCGCAATCAATGGAACTGAATCCCTATCTTTTAAGATCACCTACACAATTAAGGATTGCAGCGATTGTCCCAGTCGCAAAAACGATCCGAAATATGGCAATGTTTGCCTCCATTGGGATGACGATCCGATTGGCGGCAAACGGCTTCATGAGGAAAACTGCGATGGTTTGACTGAAAGTTGCCCAGTCATCGATTGGGTGAAGCGGTGACCGATAGGGTCATCCTGGGCCTGTCGAAGCGCGACGAGGGGGCACCCTAAACCTGCGGAATATGAGTCGATAGGCGCCCGCCAACCCGGATCGGCTCGACGCGGCGGGCAAGGCCCGAGGCCGGATCGGTCTCAACAAACACACCGCAGATAGTCGCGGGGCCTGAGGCGGGTTGATAGCGACCTTGACTGATGCGGGTGGTGAATCGCCTTAAGGGCTCTTCCTTTTGGTTACCGATGACGCTGTCATAGTCGGCGCAGGCTCCGGCATCGGTCTGGTAGGCAGAACCGCCATTGAGGATCTGACAGTCGGCGGTGGGCACATGGGTGTGGGTGCCGACGATAAGGCTGGCGCGGCCATCACAGAAATGACCCATGGCCATCTTTTCGGAGGTGGCCTCCGCATGCATATCAACGATGGCCGCGTCACAGACCTGACCCAAGGGACAGGCATCCAGCTCGCGATCAACCGCCGCGAAGGGATCGTCGAGGGCGTCCATATGGACCCGCCCTAGGAGATTGATGACCAAAACCCGATGGCCGCGATCGGTTTCAAACAGTTGCGAGCCTCTTCCCGGCGCATCGGCCAGGGGCGGATAGTTGAGGGGCCGGATCAAACGGGGCTCTCGGACGATGTAGGTCAGGGCCTCTTTTTGGTCCCACGAATGGTTGCCGAGCGTCAGGCAATCAGCCCCCGCCTCGAACAGTTCCCGCGCGGTATTTTCGGTAATGCCAAAGCCTGCCGCCGCATTCTCGGCGTTGACGATGACAAATTCTAGATCCAACTGGCGGCGCAGGGCGGGCAGATGGTCAGCGAGGCCATCTCGGCCTGACTTGCCGACCACATCTCCGAAAAAGGCAAAGCGCATATTAAAGATCCTCTCGCAGAGCCATATAGCGCGTCTGCGTCAAAATACCGTCTAAAGGCTGATCATGATTTTCGCGGGGCACGTAGGCCACCCTTTGGGCCTCGAAGGCCAGACCGATCGCCAAAACCGGATGGTGCGCCCGCAAGGCCTCAAGGGTGCGATCATAATGGCCCTGCCCATAGCCCATCCGGTGGCCTAAGCCATCAAAGGCCAGCAGGGGCACGATCACCAGGTCAGGGGTTAATTGCGACGCATCAGGGCCCGGTTCAGCCAAGCCAAACGCGCTCTTGACCAAGGACTGGCCGGGCGACCAGAGGTGAAAGCTTAAAGGAAGGCCAGAGCCCTGGGCGGCCGTGCGCGGCAGGACAATCTGCGCACCCGCTGCCGCGAGCCTTGCCAGTAATGGGGCCGGATCGATCTCGCTACCGATCGGCTGATAACCTGCGACCACCGAAAATCGGCCAATAAAGGATTGTGGAAGGTGCTCAGCAGCGGCAGTGCCCGCCCCTGGCCCTTCTCGAAAGGCTTCAGCCCGCACGGCCTTCATCTGGGCCCGCAACATCGTCTTGGCGGAAGCGGCAGAGGCGTGAACCATCTAGTTTTTAAGGCCCAAGACCCTGCAACCAAGGCCGATAGAAAAAGGGTGGCGGCGCCGTAGCAGCCGTGAAGACGTGTTCAATCCCCTCGGACCTGGCTTGCCAGGTGGGCCCCGTATGCCCGAAACCACGGTCGCGGGCAGGAACAGGTCCCTATGAGGTTGATTAAGGTCCCCGGGATTAGAAGTCTTCGACGCGAAACACAGCAAGACCCGCCGCTCCTAAGGTAGGGGACCGGGGGCCTGACCTCAAGCCTCGAATATAATCTAAACTCTCGCAGGCCCTAGGCTGGTTCAGTCGAGCCAGCAGCCCGATGGACTAGCGCCTCGATCTTACGCGCGGCATTGTCTAGGGCCTTAGCACTATTCTGCTCAATCCGGTTGATGTCGCCCGCATAGCGGGCCGCCTCGCCCTGAGCCTTGACCAAGCGATTGCGCGTATCGGTCAGATCATCGGCCATCATCAGAGCGGCCATCAAGAACAGTCGCGCTTCAGTCAAGGTGCCAACCTCGCCGGCGATCTGCCGCACCTGCTGATCAAAGACCCCGGCGATCTCGGTCAGGTGAGCCTCTTGCCCGTCTTCACAGCCGACCACATAGGGCTTGCCGTTAATATCGATGGTGATCTGCGCCATGGTCAGGCCTCCGCGTCCGATGGGGCCATCAGGGTCGAAAAGAGGTCAACCTCTTCGGTCAGAGCCGATTTGATTCCGACAATGGCCTTGCCAAGCGCGTTTGACGCCTCACGTCCGGCCTCAGCCAAGGCCTGCTCGCGCGCGCGCGACGCATCTAATTCTGCGGCTAGGCGCGAGCGATCCTCGTCAAACAGGCCTGAACTATTGACCTGAGCCGCACTCTTCACATCGCCAAGCCGCGCCTCGAGCAGGCTCACCGCCCGTTCCAGCCGCAAAACGGCCAGATCGACCGCATTATCTCCGGAGAGGTCTCGCATAGCATCCGTCCTTAAGGTCTGTTGCTCGCCCAAACATAAGGCCCGGCCCGGCGTTCAACATGAGACCCATTCTATAGCCATGATGCAAACGGGCACAATGACTAGGTGGGACGAGGTGGCAATCGATGCTTTAGGGCTCAAAACCCTTGGGTTTCCTTGACCTCAGCGGCGCAGCATGCAACCTCCGGCGCAAGAATTGTCTCTGATCAGGACCTCAGCATGACCGCCACTCCGCAAGATATGGCAAATGCCATTCGCGCATTGTCCATGGACGCCGTGGGCAAGGCCAAGTCCGGCCATCTCGGCGCCCCGATGGGCCTGGCCGACGCCGCCACCGTGCTCTGGTCCAAATTTTTGAAGTTTGATGCTGCCGAGCCTGATTGGGCCGACCGCGACCGGTTCGTTCTGTCAGCGGGCCATGGCTCTATGCTGATCTATTCGCTGCTGCACCTGACCGGCTTTAAGGCCGTCAACAAGCAGGAGCTCGAAGCCTTCCGCCAATGGGGCTCCAAGACCCCCGGCCACCCTGAATTTGGTCACACTCCTGGCGTGGAGACCACTACCGGTCCCTTGGGCCAAGGTATTGCCACCGCCGTCGGTATGGCCATGGCAGAACGCAGCCTTGCATCCCGTTATGGTGAGGAACTGGTCGACCACCGCACTTGGGTTATGGCCGGAGACGGCTGTTTGATGGAGGGCGTCAGCCACGAGGCCATCTCCTTGGCTGGGCGACTAAGGCTGGCCAAGCTGACCGTGATCTGGGACGACAATGACGCGACCATCGACGGCAAGGTCGGTGTGTCGGAATCCGGCGACCAGATCGCGCGTTTCAAGGCCGCAGGCTGGGCAACTAAGGCCGTGGATGGCCACGATATGGGGGCGCTGCGCCGGGCCATGGCTTGGGCGCTCAAGCAGGATCGCCCAAGCCTGATCGCCGCCAAGACCCTGATCGGCAAGGGCTCGGCCAATTTCGAAGGCAATCCCAAGACCCACGGCACTTTAGACGATGGCGAGATCGCCGCCTCCAAAGCCAAAATGGGCTGGACCGCAGCGCCCTTTGAGGTGCCTGAAGACATTACCAGCGCTTGGCGCAAGGTCGGCAAGCGCGGCGGTAAGCTGCGCCGGGCCTGGGAAGCGCGCCTCAAGGCCTCAGCCAAGGGCGCCAGTCTAACCCGTGCCATGAAGGGCGATCTTCCGGTTGGTGCCTTCGAGGCCTTAAGGGCCCATATTGCTAAGGCCGTCGACGAGAAGCCCAACAATGCCACCCGCGTCCATTCGGGTTCGGCGCTAGAGGCCCTGATCCCCGCGATCCCCGAAATGATCGGTGGCTCTGCGGACCTGACCGGCTCTAACAACACCATCGTTAAGGGTATGCAACCCTTTGATGGCCCCGACTATGCGGGACGCTATGTCCATTACGGGGTGCGCGAGTTTGGCATGGCGGCAGCCATGAACGGTATGGCCCTGCACGGCGGTATCATTCCCTATTCCGGCACCTTCCTCGTCTTCTCCGACTATTCGCGCCCAGCCATCCGGCTCGGAGCCCTGATGGGCACGCGGGTGATCCATGTCATGACCCACGATTCTATCGGTCTGGGCGAAGATGGCCCAACCCACCAGCCGATCGAGCATGTCGCTTCCTTGCGCGCCATGCCAGGCCTCTTGGTCATGCGGCCTGCCGACGCGGTTGAAACCGCCGAATGTTGGCAAGCGGCCCTGACCGAAAAGGCCATGCCAACCGTAATGGCCCTGTCGCGTCAGAAGGTTCCCGCCGCCCGCACCACCGCTTCAGCCAGCAACCTTTCAGCTCAAGGGGCCTACGAGCTGGCCGCGTCTGATCTGGGAGAGGCCAAGGTCACCCTGTTCGCGTCAGGGTCGGAACTCTCCATCGCTCTGGCCGCCCGCGCTCTCTTGCAGGCCGACGGTATCGGCACGCGAGTGGTCTCGACGCCCTGCTGGGAACTGTTCGACCGTCAGTCCGCCAAGACCCAAGCCGCGGTTATCGGCAAGGCCAAGGTTCGGGTTGCCGTCGAGGCTGGGGTGCGTATGGGCTGGGAGCGGTTTATCGGCGAATCAGGCGGTTTTGTCGGCATGAGCAGCTTTGGAGCCAGCGCGCCCTATGAAAAGCTCTACGAGGCCTTCGGAATCACCGCCGAAGCAGTCGCAGACGCGGCTAAAAGCCGCCTCTAAGGCCCAATAGAACCATCTAATCGCAATCCCCGGACCTCCAGCGTTAATGACAACGCTGGACATCAGGCGCGGGCTCTTGACTTCACCGACGGGTGTCGCAAAACCGCTTACAAGAGGATCGCGGTCGCGGTCTGCGTCGGCTTGCGCCGAATTTAAGGAGCATTTTCCCATGGCAATTCGCGTCGCCATTAACGGCTTTGGCCGTATCGGTCGTCTGGTCTTGCGCTCTATCATCGAGCATGGCCGAACAGATATCGAGGTTGTGGCGATCAACGATCTGGGTCCCGTGGAAACCAATGCCCACCTCTTGCGCTATGACAGTGTCCATGGCCGTTTCCCCGGCACCGTGACCTCGGGTGAAGACTATATCGATGTCGGCACCGGCAAGATTAAGGTCACGGCGATCCGAAACCCCGCCGACCTACCGCACAAGGAACTGGGCGTCGATATTGCGCTGGAATGTACCGGCATCTTCACCACCAAGGCTGCGGCGGCTGCGCACCTCGAGGCTGGCGCCAAGAGGGTTCTGGTCAGCGCCCCTTGCGACAATGCCGACAAGACCATCGTCTATGGCGTCAATCACAATGAGATCACCGCCGACGATCTGGTGGTTTCAAATGCCTCTTGTACCACCAACTGCCTCGCGCCCGTCGCCCAAGTGCTTGACGCCCTGTGCGGCATTGAGCGTGGCTATATGACCACCATCCACTCCTATACCAACGACCAACCCTCGCTGGACCAGATGCACAAGGACCTCTACCGGGCCCGCGCCGCATCGGTGTCGATGATCCCGACCTCGACCGGCGCAGCCAAGGCCGTCGGACTGGTGCTGCCCAAGCTGAAGGGCAAGCTGGATGGCTCCTCGATTCGCGTCCCAACCCCCAATGTTTCGGTGGTCGACCTTAAGATCGTCCCAAGCCGAGATGTGACGGTTGAAGAGATCAACAGGGCACTCACCGATGCCGCAAACGGCTATCTGAAGGGGGTTTTGGCCGTGTCGTCCGATCCTCTGGTCTCAGTCGACATAAACCATATTGACGCCTCGTCCACCGTGGCCCTGCCCCAGACCCAAGTCATTGATGGCAAACTAGCCCGGGTCCTGACCTGGTATGACAATGAGTGGGGCTTTGCGACGCGCATGAGCGACACCGCCCTGGTCCTAGCGAAATTCCTCTAAGGACCGCTGATGTTTCGATCGCTAGATCAGGCCGACCTTTCTCAAAAGCGCGCTCTGGTGCGCGTTGATTTCAATGTGCCGATGCAGGACGGGGCGGTCAGTGATGACACCCGTCTTCGCGCGGCGCTACCAACCATAGAAAAGCTCCGCTGCGGCGGGGCCAAGGTCATCTTACTGGCCCATTTCGACCGGCCTAAGGGAAAGCGCGTCGCATCCATGAGCCTTGCGCCGACCGGAGGTCCCCTGTCCGCCCTTTTAGGCGCGCCGGTGGCCTTTGCCGATGATTGTATCGGTGAGCCCGCCGAGACCGCTGTCGCCGCCATGAAGGCAGGCGATGTGCTGCTCTTGGAAAATCTGCGCTATCACAGCGGTGAAGAGGCCAATGATCCCGCCTTAGCCAAGGCGCTTTCCCGTCTGGGCGACATCTATGTCAATGACGCCTTTTCTGCAGCTCACCGCGCCCACGCCTCGACCGAAGGTCTCGCGCGCCTGATCCCCGCCTATGCCGGCGAGGCTATGCGCCGTGAACTGGAGGCCCTGGAGAAGGCGCTCGGCAGGCCGGAACGTCCAGTGCTGGGCATTGTCGGCGGATCTAAGGTCTCGACCAAGCTGGACCTGTTAAAGAACCTCGTCACCCGGCTCGATCGCCTCGCTATCGGCGGGGGCATGGCCAACACATTCCTGTTTGCGCAGGGTTGGGATGTCGGGGCATCCTATTGCGAGAAGGATCTAGCGGACACGGCCCGCGAGATTATGGGTCTTGCGGCGGCCAACGGCTGCGAACTGTTATTGCCGATCGATATTGTCGTGGCTGAAAAGATGGAGCCGGGCGCACCCGCTCGGACCCGCGCCCTAGGGGCCGTGGAATCGGACGAGCGCATCTTGGACGCCGGCCCCCAATCGGTTGCGCGCCTGGTCGCGGCCATGGAGGACTCCAAGACCCTGATCTGGAACGGCCCGCTTGGCGTCTTTGAAATGCCACCCTTTGATAGGGCCACGGTCGCAGCGGCCAAGGCGGCGGCGCGATTGACCCGATCGGGTGATCTGATCGCCGTCGCAGGCGGTGGAGACACAGTCTCGGCCCTTAATCATGCTGGCGTTGCCGCCGACCTGACCTTTGTGTCGACGGCAGGCGGGGCCTTTTTAGAATGGATGGAAGGCAAGACCTTGCCGGGCGTCGCCGCCCTTGAGGTCTAAACCTTTCGAACAGAATCTACAGACGGAGAAACATTTTGGCCCGCATCACCCTTCGCCAACTTCTCGATCACGCCGCCGAGCATGACTATGGCGTGCCCGCCTTCAATATCAACAATATGGAACAGGGTCTGGCGATCATGGAGGCCGCCGACGCGGTCGATGCGCCGGTCATCATCCAAGCTAGCCGCGGCGCCCGCTCCTATGCCAACGACATCATGTTGGCGCGGATGATTGATGCGCTGGTCGAGATCTATCCGCACCTCCCAGTCTGTATGCACCAAGACCACGGCAATGGTCCGGCCACCTGCGCCACCGCCATTCAGTACGGTTTCACCTCAGTGATGATGGATGGCTCGCTGGAGGAAGATGCCAAGACCCCGGCCAGCTACGAGTACAATGTCGAGGTCACCCGCCGCGTCACCGAAATGGCCCATAGCTGCGGCGTCTCGGTCGAGGGCGAACTGGGGGTTCTGGGCTCGCTTGAAAGTGGCATGGGCGAGGCCGAAGATGGCCACGGGGCCGAGGGCGTTCTGTCGCACGACCAACTGCTGACCGATCCCGATCAGGCCGTCGATTTTGTTCGACGGACCGGCGTTGATGCTCTGGCCATCGCCATGGGTACCTCGCACGGGGCCTATAAGTTCAGCCGCAAGCCGGACGGCGATATTCTGGCCATGAATGTGATCGAAGAGATCCACCGTCGCCTACCCAACACCCATCTGGTAATGCATGGCTCCTCGTCAGTGCCCCAAGACCTGCAAGACATTATCAATGCCCATGGCGGCGAGATGCCTCAGACCTGGGGCGTGCCCGTCGAAGAGATCCAGCGCGGCATCAAGCATGGCGTGCGCAAGATCAATGTCGATACGGACAACCGCCTGGCCATGACCGGTCAGATACGCCGTATCCTCAGCGAAAATCGCGAAGAGTTTGACCCGCGCAAGTATTTAAAGCCCGCCAAGGACGCCATGGCCTCGGTCTGCCGCGCCCGCTTCGAACAGTTCGGAGCCGCCGGCCACGGCTCGAGCATTAAGCCCATCGCACTGGCCACCATGGCCAAACGCTATGCGGCGGGGTCGATTTAGGACGGCCCTTGACGCAGACCTCATCGCAGCTTAGCGGCTGGGTATGACCCATCGTTGTCGCCTCTATCTGATCACACCGCCCGTCATTGAAGACGCTAGGGCTTTCACGACACTGCTAGAGCAGGCGCTCGATGCGGGGGATGTGGCCGCCATTCAGGTGCGCCTGAAAGATGTCAGCCAAGCCCATTTAGCCGAAGTGACCAAAGCCGTGCTGGCGGTTGGCCATGACTATGAGGTCGCGGTGCTTCTCAATGACAGCCCCGAGCTCGCCAGTAAGTTTGGCTGCGATGGGGTTCATATTGGTCAGTCCGACGGCACGCTTAAGGAGGCCCGCAAGATCTTGGGTCCAGACGCCATGATCGGCGTCACCTGTCACGATAGCCGCCATCTGGCCATGGAGGCCTCCGAAGCCGGCGCAGACTATGTGGCCTTTGGGGCCTTTTTCCCAACGAAGACCAAGGACACTGACTTTCAGGCCGAACTGGAAGACCTGACCATCTGGCAAGAGAGCATGATGACCCCTTGCGTCGCCATTGGCGGCATCACGGTCGAAAACTGCGACGCCGTTGTCGAGGCGGGCGCAGACTTTATCGCGGTCTGCGGCGGCGTATGGAGCCATCCCGAAGGCCCTGCTGCAGCCGTCGCTGCCTTCAATGCCAAATTCAAACAGATTCAAAAAACCACTCGGGGCCGCGCCTAAAAGGGCGTCGCTTCAGCCCCGACCTTGCCTTTAGCGGGCCTGAGGGCTAGGTTCCGCGCCCATTGCCCTGTCCTGTGTGCGCCTGTGCGCGGGAGGGCTGTCCCATCCAGTCGAAACCCGAGACCCGTCATGAAGATCAACGGCAACGCCATCAAACCCGGTAACGTCATCACCCATGATGGGGGCCTGTGGGTCGCGGTAAAGACAGCTCACGTCAAGCCCGGCAAAGGCGGCGCCTTTGCTCAGGTCGAGCTCAAGAACCTGATCGATGGGCGCAAGCTCAATGAGCGGTTCCGCTCTTCCGATACGGTCGAGCGCGTGCGCCTTGAGCAGAAGGATCACACCTTCCTCTATGCCCAAGACGATATGCTGGTCTTCATGGATACGGTGAACTACGAGCAGATCGAACTGCACAAGGATTTCGTCGGCGAAGAGCGCGCTCAGTTCCTGCAAGACGGCATGGCGGTGGTGCTAGAATTCCACGAAGAACGCCCCATCGGCATCGCCCTGCCCGACACGGTTGTCCTGACCGTGGTAGAGGCCGATGCGACCGTGAAGGGCCAGACCGCCTCATCCTCCTACAAGCCCGCCAAGGCCGACAACGGCATGCGCATCATGATCCCGCCCTATATGGGCACGGGCGAGCGCATCATTGTTTCGACCGAGACCGGTGAATATCTGCGCCGGGCCGACTGATCAAGCCGATGGCCTTCCTGCGCTTTTGCCCCTGATCCTCTTGTTAGAAACAGACCGACCGTGACCACGCCCACCACCCTCCTAAAGGTTATGATCGACGCCGTTCGCAAGGCGGCGCGTGGCCTGACCCGTGATTTTGGCGAAGTGGCCGAGCTGCAGGTCTCCAAAAAAGGGGCGGGCGACTATGTCTCTGCCGCAGACATTAAGGCCGAACAGGTCCTGTTTGAAGAGCTGATGCGAGTGCGCCCGGGCTATGGCTTTATCGGCGAAGAGCGCGGCCTGATCGAGGGCAGCGACAAGACCCACACATGGATCGTCGATCCGCTCGACGGCACAACCAACTTCCTGCACGCCATCCCCCATTTTGCCGTAACTGCCGCGCTCGAGCGCGACGGGGTGATCGTCGCTGGTGTGACATACAATCCGATAAGCAACGAGATGTTCTGGGCTGAAAAGGGCAAGGGTGCCTATCTGAACGACAAGCGCCTGCGCGTCGCGGCCCGTCGTCATCTCGATGAGACTGTGCTGGCCACCGGCATCCCCTTCATCGGCAAGCCCGGCCATGCGGTGTTCCTGAAAGAGCTGCATCAGGTCTCGCAAAAGGTCAGTGGCGTTCGGCGTTTTGGCTCGGCAGCGCTGGATCTGGCCTATGTCGCCGCCGGCCGCTTTGACGGCTATTGGGAGCGCGGCCTCCAGAACTGGGACATGGCCGCTGGTACCTTGTTGGTCACCGAAGCGGGCGGCATGGTTACCGACGCAGACGGCGATATTGCGCCCCTGCACAGCGGAACGGTTCTAGCCTCCAGCCTAGAGCTTCATCCCCTGATCCTCGAAACGCTCAAGGGCGCGCGATAAACATCAAACGGTCATGAATTTTGGGCTAGGATGAAGAACCTTTCACCCATCAAGGCCTTGCCCATGTCCCTATCTCGTCGTGATCTCATGGCCAGCGGCGGAGCGGTGCTTGCCATGACTTTTCCCCTTGGCGCTTTGGCGGCGACACCTGCGGCCAAACACCCTTTGATCATCGGCCATCGCGGCTGTAGCGGTGAGCGGCCAGAACATACGCTAGCCGCATATAGCCGAGCGATCGAACAGGATGCCGACTTCATCGAGCCTGATCTGGTCCTGACCAAGGACGGAGTTTTTGTCTGTCGCCATGAGAACGAGATCGGTGGCACGACCAATGTTGCCTCGCATCCCGAATTTGCAGATCGTAAGGCCACCAAGACCATAGATGGCCAGTCCATCACCGGCTGGTTCACCGAAGACTTTACCCTCGCTGAGATCAAAACTCTGCGGGCAAGGGAGCGGCTTTCACAGCTTCGATCGGCCAACACCGCCTTTGACGGCCAGTTCGAGGTGCCGACCTTTGACGAGGTTCTGGCGCTGGCCAAGACGGCCAAGGTTGGGGTCTATCCCGAACTGAAACACCCCACCTATTTTGCTAAGATTAGCCTTCCGATGGAGGCGCGCTTTGCCGAAAAGGTGAAGGCGGCGGGGCTCAATTCAAAGTCCGCCCAGATCTTTGTGCAATGTTTCGAGACGACCAGCCTGATCATGTTGCGCGGCATGATCAACTGTCGTCAGGTCTTTTTGATGGACGCTGAAGGTTCGCCGGCAGATCTCGTCGCTGCGGGTGACAAGCGCACCTATGCCGATCTGGCCTCCCGCGAAGGTCTGAAATCTGTGGCCAAGTTCGCCGACGGGATTGGGCCCTACAAGGCCATGATCCAACCCACCGATAGGGATGGCAACTGGACCCAGCCCACCAGCCTGGTGGCAGACGCCCATGCGGCGGGCCTGGCGCTCCATCCCTATACGTTCCGCGCGGAAAACGCGTTCCTGCCGCCGGCCCTTCGTCTCGGGGATCCTAAGGCATCGGACCATATGGCTCAACACGGCAATATGGCCGCTGAGGTCCAGCACTTTATCACGCTCGGGATAGACGGATTGTTCAGCGACTTTCCGGGTTTAGCGGTCGCGGCAACGCGCTGATCTCCTACCTGCGAAGCGACGTAGGAGGCCTTGTTTCTTCACACGTCATTGCGAACGGAGCGAAGCAACCCAGAAGATTACCGGGAACCTGAAGTGATGCTTCCCCGGGTTGCTTGGGCGCTGCACGCCTCGCCATAAAGCTGGGTTTGGGTCTTCATTGCAGCCCCCTACCCCGCCTCAGCACCAAATTGCAGCTTAGCTAGCTTGGCATAGAGCCCTCCTTGAGCCACCAGATCGGTGTGGGTGCCCTGTTCGACGACGCGGCCCGCATCCATCACAACGATCCGGTCGGCCCGCTGAACGGTCGCCAGACGGTGGGCGATGACGAGGGTTGTGCGACCGGTCATAGCATCGTGCAGGGCCTGCTGGACCAGACGTTCATTTTCCGCGTCCAATGCACTTGTCGCCTCATCGAGCAGGAGGACCGGCGCATTGCGGACCAAGGCCCGGGCAATGGCGAGCCTTTGCTTTTGACCGCCCGAAAGGGTCTTGGCCCGTTCACCCACGGGAGTGTCATAGCCCTGCGGCAGGGCACTGATAAAGCCATCGGCTTCTGCTGCGCGCGATGCGGCCATGATGGCGTCAATCGAAGCCTCTTCACGGCCATAACGGATATTGTCGAGGGCCGAACCGGAAAACAGGGGCGCATCTTGGGCAACCAAGGCCATGCGAGCCCGGACCTGCTGGGGATCGGCCTCACGCAGATCAACGCCGTCGAGCCGGATCGAGCCGGACTGGGGATCATAGAACCGCAAGAGCAGGCGCAATACCGTACTCTTACCAGCACCCGATGGACCCACCAGAGCAACCGTCTCGCCCGAGCGCACCCGCAGGTCCAGACCACGCAGGGCAGGCATGTCGGGACGTCCCGGATAGGCAAAGACCACATCGTCAAAGGCGATCTCACCCTTGGAGGGGCTTGGCAGCGGCCTGGCGCGCGCTGGGGCGGCGATAGCGGGCTGGGCGTTCAAGAGCTCGCTGATGCGCTCCATGGCCCCAGAGGCCTTCTGGACATCGCCCCAGACCTCTCCCAGGGCACCAACGGCCGCCGCTGCCATCACCGACAAGAATAGGAACTGAACCAGCGCCCCGCCGGTCATGGTTCCACTGAGGACCGCTTGAGCGCCCAGCCATAGAACCACCGCCACGCCACTGAAGATCAGACCAATGACCATGGCGGTCATAATGGCGCGAGCCTCAATGCGAGTCAGGGAGGCGCGGAAGGCCGTGTCGACGGCTTTGGCGAACCGATTGGCTGCACTTTTTTCTCGGCCAAAGGCCTGAACCGTATCGAGGGCATCGAGACTTTCACCGGCAAAGCCCACAGCGTCGGCAAACCGGTCTTGGGCAGAAACCGACAGAACCCGCACCCGGCGGCCATATAGAAACAGTGGTACAAGGATCACCGGTACGAGGAGGACAATCAGGCCCGTTAGTTTCGGGCTGACGATGAACAGCAGGGCAAGGGCCCCAATGAGGCTGAGCAGATTGCGCAGGGCAATTGAGGCGGCTGAGCCGACCATGGTCTCGACGATGGTAATATCGGTGGTCAGGCGCGACAGGACCTCGCCGATGCGGGTATTTAGAAAATGGGCCTGATCTAGGCTTAGGGTGTGGGCGTAGACCGCCTTACGCAGGTCCGCCACGACCATCTCCCCTAGTTTGGTGACGAAGAAGTAGCGCAGGGCCGAGGCGGCGGCGAGGGCCAGAGCCACCGCGACCATGATGAGGAAGTAGCGGTTCAAGGCCTGGGACGATCCGGTCACAAAGCCATGATCCACCACACTGCGCAGGGCCACCGTCAGGCCAAGCGTCGAGGCGGTCGATAGAAGCAGAAAAAATAGGGCGGCAAATCCATTGGCCTTATGGACGACAATGAAGGGCAAGATATGGCCAAGCGGCCTGAGGTCCCTGCGCCGAGGCCGCTTATTTACCGCCTCTGCAATTTGACTGGCTAAGGCCGCGCCCTCACTGGGTCGACCATCTGTCGAGGTCGTTACCGAGGGGTTCGAAGCCATAGTCGAAGGGTCGCTCATTCCAAAACCTCTCAAAAGACCGGAAAGCCCGATCTTCGTTTTCAACTGGGCCCTTGCCTAGCAAGCCCGCCATCGTGTATAGCCGCGCATCCATTTGCCCGCCCCGTCCTTACCGGTGGCGGCGGGCTTTTCGTTCCGCGCCCTCAAGTCGGTTGGACAGAGCCATGAAACAAGACACCCATCCTGACTATCATTTCATCAATGTTGTGATGACCGACGGATCGACCTATCAGACCCGCTCCACCTACGGCAAGGAAGGAGCAACATTGAGCTTGGATATTGATCCGCGCACCCACCCCGCATGGACCGGTGGCAATGCTCATCTTATGGACCGTGGCGGCCGCGTTTCGCGGTTCTCGGCTAAATTCGGTGGCTTCCTCAAGAAGTAAGACCCCTGGGTCTTCCTATCGGTTGAACGGTCGCTTGCGGATGTGGGCGGCCGTTTTTTCGCGTCTAGCCGAAGGGGCGTGCGGGGCCGCAGGGTAGGTGTTGCTGGCTATCTTCTCAACACGACCAAATCGGCCAGATAGCTGCAAATTTCGCTTTGCTGCCTTGCCATGGCCACGGTTGTCATCGAAGGAGAGCGCAGCTTTCCGATCCCTCCCCGGCCTGGAGCCCCCCTATGCTATTAAGCGCTATTTCTATTGGTAAGAACCCGCCCTTTGACGTGAATGTCGTCATTGAGGTCCCCATCGGTGGCGAGCCGATCAAATATGAGATGGACAAGGAGTCCGGCGCGCTGGTCGTCGACCGCTTTCTTTATACCGCCATGCGCTATCCGGGAAATTACGGCTTCATCCCCCATACCCTATCGGGGGATGGCGACCCCTGCGACGTGATCATCGCTAATACGCGGGCCATTGTTCCGGGCGCGGTGATGAGCTGCCGGATCGTTGGTGTCCTGCTGATGGAAGACGAGGCAGGAGCCGATGAAAAGCTGCTGGCCGTGCCCTCCTCTTGGCTGACCCAGCGCTATGACCACGTGCAAGACTTCAGCGACCTGCCCGACATTACCCTCAAGCAGATTGAGCACTTCTTTCAGAGCTACAAGGATCTTGAGCCCGGAAAGTGGGTCAAGCTGCGCGGCTGGGGCGATGCTGACCATGGGCGGCGCCTCGTGCTTGAAGGGATTGAATCGGCGAAGGCCGCCAAGGCCTAAGCCTCGGCGGCCCCTCTTTTTTCAGCGGGGCGCTATTCGGCGGCCTGCTGGATCTCTACCGGCGCCAGGCGGATCAGATAGTCAAAGGCCGAAAGCGCGGCCTTTGACCCATCCCCTGCCGCAATGATGATTTGCTTGAACGGCACAGTCGTGGCGTCACCGGCGGCAAAGATACCCGGCACGGAGGTCTGACCTCGGCCATCGACCTCGATCTCTCCGTGAGACGACAGGTCCACGACCCCCTCGAGCCACTCGGTATTGGGCACTAAGCCGATCTGAACAAAGATGCCCTCAAGGTCGATCCGATGGATCTGGTCGGTTTTACGATCCCGATAGCTCAGCGCATTGACCTTGTCGTCGTCTCCATGGACCTCGGTGGTTAAGGCCGAAGTGATAACGGTAACATTAGGAAGGCTGGCCAGCTTGCGCTGCAGGACCGCATCGGCCCGCAGTTTGCTATCAAACTCGATCAGGGTCACCGAAGCGACAATCCCCGCCAGATCGATCGCAGCCTCGACGCCGGAATTGCCGCCGCCAATCACCGCCACCCGCTTGCCCTTGAAAAGGGGGCCGTCACAGTGAGGGCAATAGGCAACGCCGCGATTACGATAGGTTTCCTCGCCCGGCACATTCATCTGACGCCAGCGCGCGCCGGTCGACAGGATGACGGACCTTGATCTCAGGCTCGCGCCGCTGGCCAACTTGATCTCGATCAGGCCGCCAGGCATTGACGCAGGCACGAGCGCCTGCGCGGTCTGAAGGGTCATGATGTCGACCCCGTAAGCCTTCACATGCTGTTCCAAGCCCTGAACCAGCTTGGGGCCTTCAGTTTGAGGTACCGAGATAAAGTTCTCGATCCCCATCGTGTCGAGCACCTGCCCACCAAAACGCTCGGCCACCAGACCGGTCAGGATGCCCTTTCGGGCCGCATAGACGGCCGCGGCCGCACCGGCAGGACCGCCGCCGACGACGAGCATGTCAAATTCCGGCTTGGCCCCCAAGGCCTCAGCTGAACGGGTCTCTGCACCGCTATCGAGCTTAGCGATGATCTGCTCAAGGCTCATCCGGCCTTGGGCAAAGGGCTCGCCGTTCAACAGAACGGTGGGTACGGCCATAATCTTGCGCGCCTCCACCTCAGCTTGAAACAGGGCACCGTCGATGGCGACATGCTGGATGCGCGGATTGAGCACGCTCATCAAGGTCAGGGCCTGCACCACATCGGGGCAATTTTGGCAGGACAGGGAGAAATAGGTCTCGAACCGGTAGTCGCCCTCAAGCGCGGCGATCTGATCGATCACGGCCTGTTCGACCTTAGGCGGGTGCCCACCGGTCCACAGCAGCGCCAAGACCAGCGAGGTAAATTCATGCCCCATCGGCAGCCCGGCAAACTGAACGCGCGGCGATGCGCCTATGGGGGCGATGGCAAAGGAAGGTTTACGCCCATCGGTCCCGTCTTGGCGCAGACTGACCTTGTCGGACTGCGCAACAATATCATTGAGCAGAGCCAGCATCTCTTGCGACTTGGGGCTGGTATCGATCGAGGCCACCAACTCAATTGGCTGGCGCAGATTGACGAGATAGGCCTTCAACTGGGCCTTAAGACTGTCTTCCAACATGGGATGGGCTCCTAACGATGATGGGCTGATCCTCAGGGGGCCTGGCGGGGGGGTCTATGCCAAGCCCCCCTTGGACGGGGGTATCAGAAGGGTGGTGAGTTAGATCTTGCCCACCAGATCAAGCGATGGCGCCAAGGTCTTTTCGCCCTCTTGCCACTTGGCGGGGCACACTTCACCGGGGTGCGAGGCGACATATTGCGCGGCCTTGACCTTGCGCAGCAACTCACCAGCATCGCGGCCAATCCCGCCCGCATTGATCTCGACGATCTGGATCTTGCCTTCAGGGTCGATGACGAAGGTGCCGCGATCGGCCAGACCCGCCTCTTCGATCATGACCCGAAAATTGCGGCTGATGGTCCCGGTAGGGTCACCAACCATCGTATATTGGATCTTGCCGACTGATTCCGACGTGTCGTGCCACGCCTTGTGGGCAAAATGGGTGTCGGTGGAGACACTATAGATCTCGACGCCAATCGACTGGAAGGTCGCGTAGTTATCGGCCAGATCTTCCAGTTCGGTTGGGCAAACAAAGGTGAAATCGGCGGGGTAGAAAAAAACCACCGACCATTTGCCCATCAGATCGGCATCAGTGACGGTGATGAACTTGCCGGCCTTATAGGCATCGGCGGAAAAGGGCTTAACGGTCGTGTTGATCAAGGACATAGGGTCTCTCCGGGGGTTGGTGTCTCAGAGATCGGAGAGATAGGGCAGGGGAATCGATAGATAAAATCGATAATTTAATAAAATAGTATCGGAAAAATCTATGAGTTCCGACCCGTTCTGAACTAACAGAGCCGTCGCCCGATCAGAGATGTTTCATTACGTATGGAGAAGGGTATGGTGCCGCTTAGGTGACTCGAACACCTGACCCCCGCATTACGAATGCGATGCTCTACCGGCTGAGCTAAAGCGGCTAACCGTGGCGCTGTTTAGCGCTCCAAGGACCATTTGCCAAGCGCCGTTGCGTGATCATGAGCGGTCTAATGTGTGGTGGCATTGAGGCGCGGCCGGCCTGACCCACGACAAGGATCAAGCCCACCCGTCGCACCAGACCCTCAATCATACAGACATTATGGCAGCATGCCTTAGGTCTCCATTGGGCTCGAGATCCTGCCCGGAACCGGATGATCCGTTAAAGTGTTTCGTCTCAACCGCCCGCATGTGTTTGTTTTTATGAATTGGAGAAAGGTTACCGATCAATACAAGCGCGACCGTTGTTATATAATTCAATAAAAAGAGAATTATTTCGGGCTAAACCTACGGGAAGCCAATATTAATGCCCATTTTGAGGTTATAATACACCCTTTGGGTGTAAATATCATTGTATAGGTTGGCGCTGCCCATTATTCTTATGACGAGCGGCGGTCTCGTGGAGGTGCGCTCTGCGTGCCACAAGTCGTTGAATTATTACGGGAGTTTTCTTCGATGAGTGACGGAACTACGGATGATGTCTTCCAGACAGAGACACAGCAGAACTCTACGCCGTCCGATCAACACTACGCTTTCAAGGACCTCGCCCTGTTGCAGACCTTTTCTAATGTGATGTTGACGAGTTTCAGCGCCGTGTCCAACCGTTGGGCGGGGGGTGATTTTATAAGCTGGACCATCTTTTGCGCCTTCCATCTGTCCGCGACTTCCGACACGACCCGCAGCATTCTTTATGGCACCGCAACGGCGACGAGCCCTATGCAGGACGGCCTATTGTCGGTGAGCAGCATAGCGCAAATGACCGGTGTTCCGCGCGAAACCGTGAGGCGCAAATGTGTTGAGTTGGCCGAAAAGGGCACCATCACCCGCGAAAGCTCACGTCTCTATCGGTGCGTCATCCCCAACGACATCACCACCGATATGTTGGCCAAGGTCAGAAGTTTCATTCAGCTCAATGAGCGCCTGACCTAGCATTAACCCGATCGTGAGGGCGACTACCAAATCTTGGCTCCCTTATCGGCGCTGATGCCGACGCCCAACTGATGGAACAGGCGCGGGGCAGTGAGCAAAAACTCGCGAAAGAGCAGGGGGCTGCCCTTCTCGATGAGGTCGCAATAGGCCCGGTCATAGAGCAGTACGATCTTTTCAATATTATCGAGCGCATCCATGAACCCGCGCCGTGTGACCATGCGCGAATAGTTGAGATATTGCCGCTCGGACTGTTTCAAAAAACCCGTCGGCTGGATGTTGAGAATGTCGTCTATTAGGGCCTGAGCATTGTCCAAAATGTCAGTCTGGGCCCATTTGTAGTAGAGGAAGGCCTTCCAGCGGAAAAGGCCCTCCTCAAACTCTTCAGGCGTGAGCTTTAGGGTATGGCGAAGAGGTTCCAGCTGCTCATCAGGTTTGGTGGCCAAGATCTTGTTGATCGGCCGGTCCGTGTAGGCGGCGAGGCCCGCATTTCCCGCAAAGGACAGCCGCACCAGGCTTGACACCTCCTCCGTGGCCAAGGCCCGCATGGCCGCAAGGTCAGCGGGTGACAGTTCGAAATAGCAGGGGGCGACATCGAGCCCCTTCTTGATCACGGCCTCTCGAAGCAAAAATGGGTCAAAGGAGGGCAGGGCGTCCAGCATGGTGAGGACCTCGCGATCGCGAGCGTTCTGCCGCAAATTGGATCCCAATATCATCCTTAATCGCGCCTCATAGTTCCGTTCGCCGATGAAGATCGAATAACCGCCCGTACTCAGATTATCCATGTCGATGGGGATTATGATCTTGGTGGCCGAGAGACGCTTATCGTCGAAATAGACCCGCTCATTGGCTCAAAGCTGGTGCTTGAGGATGATGCTGCGATTGAGCACGCGGTTTTCTAGCAATGGTCTTCGGGCATATTGCGGCTGAGGGCCATTCTGCTTCCAGGTGGTGACCAGATTTAGCACACGAGAGCTCGCCGCGGCGTCTTGAAGTTGCGACAGTTTTCGGACGATGCGACTACTCACTCAGACCTCGCAGCTTAGGCCCCCGGTCTATGATCGACCGGTCCCACAGGCCTGCGGGCCCCGTGGTTATCTAGCGTTCACTATAAATATTTGATGAATTGCTAAACCACGTCGGTCGGCTAGCCGACCGCATGCCCCAGACCCGCCAACCTATTCAGGGTCTCTATCAACCACCGCGAAATGATTTTCGGATAATTTCTGGTGCCCCCAACGACAGATCGAACTCCAATAGAGTGCAGATCTTATGGGCGTCCTAGCCGAACATCGCCTCGCATCCTGTGCCCTGTAACAGACTACCAACTGACCCGCGTTCGTTGTCGGACAGAGCACCGTGGCCGTCTCGCAGCCACTTGAGGCACTTGGCTTGGTAGGGGAAGCTCGGCTGGGTCCAGGCCCGGCCATCAATCTCAGCGTTAAAACTCTTTTCCCCAGCCATGACCGCCTTAGCGTTGGCCAATAGGAAGGGCGCATAGACCCGGCCAATCTCGGCCAAGAGCGGCGATAGGGCGGCGTGCGCCTCGTCCGCCGTGAACCAATCGCCATCTTGAGGGTCGAGCCCCGACAGATCGTCCATCAGATCTAACCAGGCCCGAACCCGATAGGACCGCGCTATGGTAATGGCCGCAGAGGTTGGCTCGATAATCGCCAACTGGGTCAGTTGACCATAGATGGCGAAATCGGCTGATGAGGGCCGTCCGCCCAAGACATAGCCCTTGTGCTGCAAAAGGGCGTCGAGAATATCGATGAAGCGCTCATAGCTGGACTCAATGGTCTTTGCGGTGAGGGCGTTGGATCCAACCACATAGAGCCGATCAAATTGGCGCTTCGAAATGGCGTCAGAATATTGTTTTGCGGGCTCGGGTGCGGACCGGTTCTGGGCCCAATAGACTAGCATTGGACCGGCATTGTCGTAGTCGGCCTTATGGTACCAACGGAAGTGAAACATGGCCTTGGTCAGCCACTCGTCCGCATAGTCCTCAATCAGATCATTCAGGAACGACAGGACCGGATCGGTCGGGATCGCCGAGCGCCCCTCATACTCCCCCTCAAGCCGACGGGTAAGAGGGGTGGAGTCGGTCACAGCCTCAAGACCACCTTGTCCATCAGGATAGTAGAAGGTCGGCAGGAGCGGAACCTTAGGGACCGGATAGCCCGGCTTGGGCGGTCGGCCCGATGTCCAATGGACCGCATAGGGGATGCGCCGATACCGCAGCAAGGCCACCATCTTGCGGGTATAGGGCGAGCCAGGAGCCCCCATCAATTCCAACAGCGCTTGGGTCTTGGTCATGGGGCCCTCCGATAGGCAAACCGGCGTGATTATTATTGGCAACGAAACTGCCAATAATACTCCGCATGGTCAAGCCGCCCTGAGGGGGCTATTGTATGGGCCGGGGCTTAGTGCCTAAGCGGCGGCGCGGCGCAGGCCTTCGGGTCATGGTGGCGCTGACATCAGAGGCTGACAGGTTGATCCCGTCTCCCATTGGACCCGGATCATCTGGAATGGGTGCCGCGCCAATGGCTGAGGCCGCAGCGGCCACAAAGGGTGCAGAAGCCTCATAGGCCGAGGGTAGTGAAGGCAACTCACTGATCGACCGCTCGCGGCGCTCAAAGCGAGGATGGATCAACACCCCGGTCTCGGCATAGGCCACAGACAGGCGCGCCCAATCGCCGGGCGTGTAGGCAAAGGCCCGGCCTTCGGGATCAAGATCGGACCAGTCCGGCTCTTGCGGCGCAGACGCGCCTCGGGCGATCCAAGCGCGGGCCTCATCAGAGCGATGGGCGGCAAAATGGACGCGGGCCATTAGGCCGCAAAGGCGCGCGGTCGGCGCAACGTCAGGCTCGAGCAGCACCGAGGCAAAGGTCAGGGCTGCCGACGGGTCGGCCAGCAGAAGCGCCTGCTCGACCATCAGGATCTGGCTTTCGCGGTGACCGGGATTGAGCGCCGCCAAGGCCTGCAAACGAACCGCGCGGGCCCTTGGGGTCTCTTGGGTATTCAGGTCCCTATAGGCGAGCCAAAGGGCGGGGTGGGGACCGGAGCGCCACGCCGTTTCAATGAGAGAAGAGGCCTTAGACGCCTTGCCGTCCGCCTGTAGAAGGCGCGCCGCCATCACCGCGCCCGGCGCAAAGCCTGGCTGAAGTTTGGTGGCCTGAATGGCCAAGTCCAGCGCCTGAACCCGCGCCCGATCTTCAATCTGGTTCTCAAGCCCCGCCGCCGTCGCGGCCAAGAGCGCGGCGCGGCCCCGGTCCGCCACGATCGGCGAAACGATCTTTCGTTCCTGCGCGCCCTTCAGCAGGGCCAGGGCCTCAGCCCAATCGGCGCTTTGAAGCTGATGTTCGAATACGGCGCGCCAAGCCCAGCGCGCGGTCTTGGCCAAACCATAGGCCTCTTGAGCGTGGCGCAAGGCCTTGGCCCGATCACCCTGCAGGAGAGCCGCTTGCATCAGGCCTCGATGGGCAGCAAGCCGCATATCGGGAAAGCCGAGCATGGCCGTATAGGCAGCCTGAACAGCCGCGGCGTCACCCGCCGCTTCAGCCGCATGCGCCGCCAACAGTCGAACCAAGGCTGGGGTTTCCTCGACAAGATCGGCGGCCTTTTGACCGAGCCGCCGCGCCTCAGAGCCATCGCCCGCCGCGGCGGCAAGAAAGCCCCGCGTCAAGACCTCGTTACCTTGGCGACGGCGGGTTTCAGCGCGGGCCAAGGCGGCGCGGCGCGGCATGCCGATCAACCAAATCAGACCCTGCCAAAAC
>Ga0209444_10000169_pt1 | contig 35216 bp, 34 predicted proteins | sample LauGreFaBDMM15DN_2_FD_188215 | JGI IMG/M metagenome (GOLD analysis project Ga0209444, IMG submission 188215) | Freshwater lake microbial communities from Lake Michigan, USA - Fa13.BD.MM15.DN (SPAdes) (version 2) | ecosystem: Environmental > Aquatic > Freshwater > Lake | place: Lake Michigan... | reverse complement strand
AAAATTTCCTCCTCCCAAGAGATAATAGGCTGACTCCATAAAACCACGGAGAGAAATGTGAATAGAAATGCGATAAATAGTTTCATAGTTAAATATTTATAAATAGTCAAGAGGTGTAATCCAAATCCCCGTGCTCCTTAGGTTTACCCTATATAAGATTCTGTTTTAGTCCTTTAAATATAAGCTTTTTTTACATAGAAAGGAGTATTCCTCTCTCTCTCCGCTCTCCCTCTCCGCTCTGTCTCCCTCCGCCGCGGCGGACTCGCTCACTTCTTATAAAGCAACTTCTTCATCCGACTCAATGACTCTGGCAAAATCCCCAAATACGAAGCAATTTGATGCTGTGGAACCAATTGTTCAATACCCGGATGACGTTGAATCAATTCCAAGAAGCGCTGTTCGGCACTTGCTGAAATCGTTAAGAGAAATCGTTTTTGAAGGACCGCTAACGTACGTTGAGCCATGATTCTGAAAAGTCGTTCCAATGGCGGAACTTGGACAAACAACCATTCCAAATCATCCTTGGTGAAGGAAAGAATGTAACTATCTTCCATTGCTTGAATGTTCATATTGGTGGTTTCTTGACTCTGGAAAGAGGCAATATCTCCCACCCACCAATCTTTGAATCCAAAATATAAGACATGCTCCGATGCTTTTTGATCAATGAAAAACACGCGAAAAGTTCCTTCTACAATAAATCCCTGCGAATAACATTCATCGCCTTCCCGTAAGAAAAATTCTTTTCTCTTTAATTTCTGTAAATGAAAACGGCTTTTAATTAAGGATTCATGTTCAGCGGTTATGCTGATTTTGTCTTTAATGTACTGTATGAGCTGTGCGTGAGCAATTTCCTCTGTCATGACTTAATTCGTTGGGATATTCATTCGTATGCGCCATTCTTTGGGATGGGAATTGTTAAAACGATTTCCCAAATGTTTGATGATGCCAATTTGCTGTCCTTCGTAGGAAAGTAAAGCATATCCGGGTTTTCCTTCGAGTGGAAAGGTGTCGCCATGTAAGTATTGTAAGGACTCTTGTTTACTCAATTCAATACTCTCAATTTCTGGATGCAAGGAAAAGTTTAAGGCTAATTCGATTTCCAACTGCCAGCCCTTGCGTTGTTCAACGGCTATATGTGTTCCGCGTTTCATCCAATGAAGGACATTGCTGATTTCATCGTAATGTTTGACACAAAACGCAGTGGACGCATAGACGTTTTCTTCATTTTTAAAATACACATGTGGAAAGTCCGCATCGATTTTTAAGGGAATCTCACTTGGACTCAATATTGGAATTCTGCCCGATTTCCGCTTGTTTTGACCAGAAAACTCCTTTTTTTGTAGCAAAACGGCGTAAAACCCTTCACTTTTGACAATTCCGGGAATAAAGTGGTAGCCAAATTTATTCACATCTGGAATCAATCCTTCGAAGAAGGGAATGGGAACAATTTCTGCTTCGTGTTCATCGAGAAAATCCGCTATAAACGCTTCGTTTTCTGCTGGATTAAAGGTACAGGTCGAGTAGAGTAGGTAACCGTCTTTTTTTAAACTAGACCAAACGGAGGTAAGAATATCGGCTTGACGAACCGCGCAATGAGCGGCACTTTCCAAACTCCATTCCAAACGTGCATTTGGATCCTTGCGGAACATTCCTTCGCCGGAACAAGGCGCATCCACCAAAATGAAATCAAAGTAGGAGTGAAGCTTTTCGAAGTCCGCCGGTGCATTGTTACTCACAAACGTGTTCGAAAATCCCCATTTTGTAAGCGTTTCAGCTAAAATGTACGCCCTTGAACGGATGATTTCGTTGGAAATCAACATCCCGCGGTTGTCTAAAAAACTCGCTAACAAGGTGCTTTTTCCACCCGGAGCTGCGCATAAATCCAACAAAACTGGTTCTTCGGGAAGTTGAATGCTGCGAATGATCGCATCGATGTACATGGATCCTGCTTCTTGTGGATAGTAGGTTCCAGCGTGAAAAAGTGGGTCCAAGGTAAAGGAAGGACGTTCTTTCAAATAGCGTCCAGCAGAACACCAGGAAACAACTTCTTCGTTTTCAAACTGTGCAGATTGCTTTCTTGGATTTAAACGGATGGAAATCGGTGATTCGGAGTCGAGCGACTGAATCAGCGGTGTTTGGGCTAATGGACCAGCTTCGATACGGGTGATAAAATCTTTCGGAAGTGAAATCATGCTTTAAAATTACCGATTATTGTTGAATTTCAACACGAATAATCAACTTCGATTCTTTATGCGCAATGCTTCTACGGTCAATGCGGTGTCCAATGCAACAAATGATTTTTTCATCGTCACACAACACAAATCCCGCGCTTTTTTCACTGGACGGAACGTGGTCGTCCTTCAAGATGTCTGAAATTAATTTAGATCCGTTTAATCCAATGGGTTGCATGCGGTCACCTTCCATCCATGGACGAACAAACAATTCTCCTTGAACCTTGGATTGATCTAAAAACAAAACGTTTTTGTCAAATTCAGTTGGGAGCGATGAAATGAATTGAGCATGAAAACGTGGAGTAGATGCTTGATCGAGAATCGAAGGGATGAATCGCAGCGAATCGCGTTCCTTAACAATGGTCTGAAAGGGACCTGCATTGGATTTCCAGCTCAATCGTTTACCCACTTCACTAGTTAAAAGTTCCGTAATTTTCCGCGAAAAGACTAGGGGTATTGAAAGCTTTTTGAATATTTCAACTAACTGATAATCATCAATTAAATTAATTTCATTTAAATCAAAAGTTTTGTTCTTTTGAATCTCCTCGACGATGTTGTTGATTCCTTCTTTATCCTGATCCAGTGTCGCTTGAAAAACGCTTTGAAGTGTCTGAATGGAGTCGCGAAGGGTGGGGATTTCCTGCTCCAGCGCTGGAATTAATTTCAAGCGAAAAAGATTGCGTAAGTATTTCGTGCTTTCATTACTAGAGTCCTCTCGCCATTGTAGCTGTAATTCACTAGAAAGTTCCGAAAGTTCCTTTCTTGAAAAGGGTAAGAGTGGACGATGAATCCGTCCATTTTTCTCTAACATTCCTTGTAATCCGGACAATCCAGCACCACGAAATAGTTGAAGCCAAAACGTTTCTAGTTGGTCATCTTGATGATGCGCGACTAATAAATGTGAATTGGGTACTTGTCTCAAGTGCCCTTCAAAAAAACCGTAACGTTCTTGTCTAGCAAGTTGTTGAAGGTTTCCTCCGGAAATCAGTTTTTCGTGTAAATCAACGAGGTGAATGTGAATTGGAATGGCGTGTAATTGGCAATATGCTTCCACAAACCCTTGATCTCCTTGACTTTCTTCACCACGTAGTTGGTAGTTTACGTGAAGAACGCTAATCGGTAAGGAACATCTTCTGCATAAATCTAGCAAAAGCATGGAATCATGTCCACCGCTGACAGCAATAAAATACTGTGCTACAGGATATTTTTCAACGAAGGATTGAATGTATGACTGGAATTTATTCAGCATACATGCCGTTTAGGATTTTTTGAATCTTGGTCTGACATTCCTCGTATTCTTTTTCCGGATCGGATAGAATCGTGATGGCGCTCCCAACAGCGCAAGAAAGGTATTTGTTCTCGCGGTTGTAAATCAAACTGCGAATGACCACGTTGAAATCGAAATCCCCGCTCGGACTAATGTATCCGATGGATCCTGAGTAGATTCCGCGGTTAAAGTCCTCCGTTTCGTCGATGATTTTCATTGCTTCCACTTTTGGTGCACCCGTCATACTTCCCATGGGAAAACTGGCACGCAATACATCCATAAATGGAATTCCATCCTCTACCTCACATTCCACAGTGGAAATCATCTGATGTACAGTCTCAAAGGTATGGATGCCACAAAGTTCCGTTACTTTCACTGTCCCTTTCTTAGCAATGCGTGAAAGGTCGTTGCGGACAAGATCGACAATCATGATGTTTTCAGAACGTTCTTTTGGGTCGGATTGCAATTGTTGTTTCAATGATTCATCTTCCGACGGATTGGATCCTCTAGGCGCGGTTCCTTTAATGGGTTGAGAAAGGATGGTATTCCCGGACTTTTTCAAATAGCGTTCTGGACTCCCGCAAAATACGACATGATGTTCTGTTTGCAGATAGGTTGAAAATGGTGCCTTTGTGATGCGATTCAATTTGAAATACGTGTCCAATGGAAATGCTATTTCAACATTATCCGCAAAATATTCTTGGCAATAATTCACTTCGTAAATATCCCCGCGTTGAATGTGTGCTTTTAACTTTTCTACTTGTAAAAGATAGTCTTCTTTCGATGTTCGCGCTTTAAAAACATAAGGGAAGGTATGGAAATTACGGTCAATTTCTTCTTCCATGAAATAATCTAAAAATTCAAAGGATTCGTCATTTTGCTCACCTTGTAGATATTGGAACTTCTCTTTTTCTAGGTGGATCACATATTTCGGTACCCAAAAATGTGCTAATGGATATGCTAAAGGATCTTTATGGCGTGAATGGAGCTGTTCGAATTCATTTTTTAACTCATAAGAAAGAGAGCCAAACAAATAACGTCCCTGATTATCTTGAATATACTGCTGCAATTGTTCGATTGATTGCCCACTCTTCATAATAAACTCGGTTTCGATGCCAAAGGATAATAGTCCAGTTCCGTCGTTACTATTTAAGAAACAGATGTTTTTCCATTTTTTCATAGGACAAAATTACAAGGATTTGGATTCATTGGCATCTAAACACAAGAATCTTCAAACACTTTCGTTATTAAGTTGTTACTTTTGCACGGAACTTTAGTAACGAATGCGTTGTTTAAGCGTCCAAACTAGCATAAAATCCCTTGGGAAAATGAAAATACTACTCTCCTTACTCTTTACATTCACCTGTTTATTCGCCTCTGCGCAATCAAAAGTCACACTTAGCGGTTACATTACTGATGCGACAGATGGTGAAGCGTTGACAGATGTGAAAGTGTTTATTCCTTCTTTGAAACTTGGCGCAATGTCAAATTCTTACGGATTTTACTCGCTCACAGTCGTTCCAGGAAAATACAGCGTTGAATTTCGTTCAATGGCCTACGGTGCGGAAGTAAAAGAAATTGATTTATCGAAAAGCACCGTTTATTCCATAGAACTTGGTTCGAAAGTAACCGATGTCAATGAGGTAGTGGTCAATATGAAAAAGACAGAAAATGTCACTTCAACGAAAATGGGTCAAATTGAATTGCAAATGGACCAAATCAAAACACTTCCAGCGTTTATGGGGGAGGTGGATGTAATCAAAGCCATACAATTATTACCAGGTGTATCCTCGGTTTCAGAGGGTGGACAAGGATTTTACGTCCGTGGTGGTGGTCCAGATCAGAATTTAGTGTTACTCGATGAAGGTGTTGTCTACAACGCAGCTCACTTGTTTGGATTCTTTTCCGTTTTTAATGCGGATGCCGTTAAGTCCGTAAACCTGATTAAAGGCGGAATGCCGGCAAATTTTGGTGGAAGAATGTCCTCGGTTCTCGAAGTCAACATGAACGAAGGAAACATGAAGAGGTTAAAAGTAACAGGCGGCATCGGAGCAATCTCTTCACGTTTGACCTTAGAGGGACCAATTAAAAAGGACAAAGGATCATTTATTGTATCAGCACGAAGAACCTACATCGATATTTTATTGAAAGCAGCCATTTCGGATACTTCTCCGTTTGCTGGATCTTCCTATTTCTTCTATGATTTTAACGCGAAGTTAAATTACAAGTTGTCGGCTAAAGACCGCATTTACTTGAGTGGATACTACGGCAAGGATGTGTTTAACTTCTCAGATACCAAAGGTGGATTTGGTGCGAACATGCCATGGGGAAATGGAATTGCTGCCATGCGCTGGAATCACTTGTTTTCGGATAAGTTGTTCATGAATTTGACCACAACCTTCTCTGATTACATGTTTAAATTTGGTTCTTCACAAGATGAATTTCGTTTCGAATTAGCATCTGGAATCCGCGATGTGGGTGCAAAAGTAGATTTTTCGTATTTCCCGAATCCAAAACACCGAATCAAATGGGGTGGAGACTATAAATACCATACGTTTACACCTACGAGTGTGACCGCGCAAAACGATACAACAGTATTTGACACGGGTGCTGCACAAAAATTGTATTCTCACGAAGCTGCGGCATACGTATTGGATGAATTTGACCTCAATGATCAACTTCGCTTGAATGTTGGACTACGTTACAGTGCTTTTGCGCATGTTGGACCTTTTACAAGATACATCAAAGGTGATGGCATCAGTACGCAGGATACGACCATTCAATACCAAAAAGGCGATTTGATTAAGTTTTACCACGGATTGGAACCGCGTGTTTCCATGCGTTGGTTGTTGGCGGACAATAGTTCGATCAAGGCTGGATATGCGTACAATTATCAATATGTGCATTTGACATCCCTCAGTGCTGTTTCATTACCAACAGATATTTGGTTTCCAACGACAGATATCGCAAAACCAGAAAAAGGATGGCAAGGTTCTGTAGGGTATTTCCGAAACTTTTTCAACGACAAATTCGAAAGTTCTATTGAAGTCTATTACAAAGAAATGAAAAACCTCATCGAATTTAAGGAAGGTGCATTACCTGGCGATAACGTGAATGATAATACCGATAATATTCTTGTATTTGGTGAAGGTAGAGCTTATGGAATTGAGTTCTTTTTTAAGAAATCAGTTGGTCGCTTTACAGGATGGGTGGGATACACCTGGGCGAAAACCGAACGAAGATTCCCGGATATCAATGAAGGAAATATTTATCCAGCAAAATACGACCGACGTCACGATTTAAGTCTTGTTGGGACCTATAAGCTAAGCGACCGATGGACGTTTTCTGCTAGTTTCATTTATGCCACCGGAAACACATTGACTTTACCGAGTTCATGGTATGTTCAGGAACAAAACTTATTGTTCAATTACGGTGCACGAAATTCAACGAGAATGGCGCCTTATCATCGTCTAGATTTATCCGCAACCTTGTACAGTAAAGCCTACAAAACGAAAACGGATCCTGCCACAGGGAAAGAAATAGAAGTGAAGAAAAGATACAGAAGTAATTGGTCGTTCTCCATCTACAACATCTACAACCGCATGAATCCATTCTTTTTGTATGTCGACAATGATGGTGATTTCCTGCAAGGCAATTTTAAACTAACCGTAAAACAAGTATCCTTATTTCCAATTATACCCAGTGCAACATGGAATTTCGAATTTTAAGTAAACTTATCATAAGTTTTTCGCTCTTATTGGCTGTGACTTCCTGTACAAAGGAGGTTCAAATTGATATCCCCGGTTACAAAGATCAATTAGTCATTGATGGAAGCATCGAAACGGGTCAACCAGCGATTGTTTTACTGAGTAAATCGAATAATGTATATTCAGCAACGAACTTCCAAGCCTATCTCGATGGATTTGTGTCCGGTGCTACAGTGACTATTTCGAATGGGACGGAAACCGATACCTTAACTGAAATTTGTTCGGATAATCTTCCTCCAGGAACAGAAGAAATTGCTGCTGCGTTCTTTGGATTGCCTGTTGATGTTCTCATAAACTTACATTTGTGTGCTTACATTTCCTTTGGTATGATTGGTGAAGTAGGGAAGACCTACACCTTGAAAGTCATAAATGACGGCTCGGAATTTACAGCGTCAACGAATATTTATAATCCGACACCTCTTGATTCACTTTACTGGAAACCCGAAGGTTCGTTTCTTGACCGTGGATTCTCCTGGGTAAAACTGAGCGATCCAACCGCTAGTGGAGATTCCTATGCCTGGCAAGTAAAATATGCTGGAAGTCCTAATTTTAAGCGGACCTTTAATCCGTTTTTTAACGACAAATTCTTTAATGGACAAACATTTGATTTTGCCTATGAAAACCCTATGAGTTTCGATGATCCGAATGGTGATCCGGCATACAGAGGCTACTATAAACTCGGCGATACAATCATCGTTAAATTTTCCAAGATTGGCAGGAAAGAATACAATTTCTTTGAGAAAAAATACAATCAAATGTATTCAGGTGGAAATCCATTTGCCACCCCGACAAATGTTCCAACGAATATTAAAGGCGGCGCTTTGGGAATCTGGGTGGGATATTCTCCTTACTTCGATACCCTAGTTTGTCAGTAAACAAACTTCGGTGAATTCAATTGCTTTGAATCCCGTCGTAAATAATACACATATCAAAGTGGGAGTTGAGGGATTATAGATCCCGTTGTCCCGACGTGCAGTGGATAAAAGCACACCTTCACTGCGTTCAGGCGCTGCTTTTTTCATTTCCGTCCTTTTTTGAGTAAACTCAAAACGTCCTGAAACGAAAAAAGCACCATCTTGCGATAGTGCTTTTATCAGAGTGGGAGTTGAGGGATTCGAACCCCCGACCCTCTGCTTGTAAGGCAGATGCTCTAAACCAACTGAGCTAAACTCCCCGATAATTTGTGAGTGCAAAGATAGCTATACTTTTTAAATTTGCAAGACTTTTTGAAAAAATTATTGGTTCAATTTGATTTCATCTATTTTCGCTAATACGTCATTAAGTCCTTCTCTGAATTTCTCAAAGTCCTCCTTGTAAAGGAAAATCTTGTGCTTCTCATAGCTACCATCTCCATCGTCACCGAACGACTTTTTACTTTCTGTTAGTGTAATATATAGATCATTTCCTTTGGTCGCCTTAATGTCAAAAAAATACGTGCGCTTTCCAGCTCGAACGACTTTTGAGTACATTTCCTTTTGTTCATTGCTCATAGACAATCATTTGAGTGTCAAATATCTATTTATTTTTGAAATAATCCAAATGTTCGTATTGAATGTAACATTAACTTAATTCTTTCGTATAGAAGCATTTAAAAAATAAAAGTGCACATGCGTTTAACATGGACTACTTTATTGATGGTGATGATTTTAGTTTCTTGTGGGGACAAACACATTGGCCCTGCAGTGAAAATTGACTTCAAAGAAATTCAGAAAAAAGGAAAGCTAACCATCCTCACGGAGAATAGCTCTTTGTCCTATTTTGAATACCGTGGAAAACGTTTGGGATTCGAATATGAGATCATGGATTCTTTCTGTAAATCCCAAGGGCTGAAAATGGAAGTAAAGGTTATTACTGATACCAAAGACTTTCAGAAACTCTTAAATAACGGCGAAGGTGATGTCGTTGCATCAAACTTGGTGGTTTCGCTCGAAGATCAAATCCATCTTCGTTATTCAACGCCATATTACTATACACATCAAGTGTTGGTTCAACAATCCAAAGATACACTCATCAAAGAACCCGCCGAATTAGCTAATCAAGCGGTGTGTGTGCGTAAAAACTCTCCTTTTTCAAGACGATTAACTGATTTACAAGATGAAATAGGGGCACGGATTAATATTCGTTACAAAACGGAAAATCCAATTACGGAGGATTTAATTGAAATGGTGGCAAATAATGTTATTCCTTTTACTATTGCTCATGAGAATCTTGCGCGCATCAGCAAGGAAATGCACCCAACCTTGAACATTGATACACGCATGTCCTTCCAACAAAAAATTGCTTTCGGTTTGCGAATAAATAGTCCTGAATTGAAAAAGAAATTAGATGCCTTCCTAGAATCTTATTGCGCGTCAGTAGCTTACACGGATTTGAAAAAACGCTATTTTGACTATCTAGATGCCAAACCAGTTGAGTTTTACATTACCAAAAAAGGTCACCTTTCTCCGTTTGATGATATCTTTAAAGCTGTAGCAAAAAAATATGCGTGGGATTGGAAGATTTTGGCAGCAGTATCTTTTAAAGAATCGCGATTTAATCCGAACGCTCGTGGTTTTGGTGGGGCCTACGGAATGATGCAATTTATGCCGAATACAGGTCCAAGTTGCGGCGTTTTCCCTAGTTCGACTCCTGAAGTTCAAATTGCAGGCGGAATGCGTTTATTGAGTCGTACATACCAAAAATGGAAAGATGTTCCGGATACCGACCAACGTTTGAAATTTACCTTGGCCTCGTACAATGCAGGTCCTTGTCACATTGAAGATGCACAAAACCTGGCCCGCGCTACTGGATTAAATCCACTCATGTGGGATGGCAACGTGGAGGAGATGGTTCGACACCTCGATGAACCGAAATACTATAGATCGGAGCATGTGCGCTGTGGTGCCTATCGTGGACACGCCGTTTCTTACGTGAAAAAAGTATTTGCAATCTATACCTCTTGGAAGTAAATGGCTAATGTGAAAGGAAAGGTCTTGATCATTCAAGGTCCTACAGCTTCGGGAAAAACTTCGTTAGCAATTCAACTTGCGGAAAAATTTAAAACGGAAATCATCTCTGCTGACTCACGTCAATTTTACCACGAAATGTCCATTGGGACAGCAAAACCATCCGAAGAAGAACTAAGTCAGGTCAAACATCATTTTGTTCATTCCCATTCCATTCATCAGGAAATTTCAGCAAGTCAGTTCGCACTGGAAGCTAAACCGATTTTGGACGAACTACTCATCAGTCATGGAGCGGCTGTCATTGTAGGTGGCTCAGGAATGTTCATTGATGCGTTGACACTTGGTTTGGATGATATTCCCCACGATACAGAAATTCAAAAGAAGTGGAGTTTGTATTACGAAACGGAAGGACTAGAATTCCTTCAAAATGAATTAGCGCGTCTTGATCCTGTTTATTTTTCTTCGGTGGATAGGATGAATTCGGTTCGACTCATTCGTGCGCTAGAAGTCATTGAATTGACTGGAAAACCCTATTCTGAATTGAGAAAAGGAACTAATAAGCATTCCTATTCTATTGAGCGTTTTGGAATTGCTTGGAATCGTTCCGATTTATATAATCGAATTGATCAGCGCGTTGATTTCATGATTGAAGCTGGATTGTTGGAGGAAGCGAAATCTTTATTTCCCCTTAGAAACTTAAAAGCATTAAACACCGTTGGGTATTCAGAATTCTTTCGCTATTGGGAAAATGAGTTCAATTACGAAGAGAGTATTGAAAAAATCAAACAACACACCCGCAATTATGCGAAACGTCAACTAACCTGGTTAAAGCGTTACGAAGATTTGGTGGAATTGAATCCATATTCCGATAATTTGCTTATCGAGCAACTTATGAAGCAATTAAACGTTTCTGAATGATGGCATCTATTTTGCTATGGTTTGATGTCGATTTTCTTTGGTTAAAGAAATGTTAAAAAAATTGCATCGAACTGAATTAACGGCATATTCGTACTGTAAAACATACTATTTCCTATGAAAAATATATTAACATTTTTGTTTTTGGTTTGTGCATCAATGACTTATGCACAGAAAATCCGCTTAAAAGTGGAGGGACAAAAAGACACGACGGTCTTCTTAATTAAATACTTTGGATCTCGATTGAATTATGCGGATACGGCTCAAATGAAAAATGGCGAGGTGGTTTTTGATGGTAAAAAACAAAAGCCTGGAATTGTCGGATTGTTATTGCCAGGACAAAAATATTTTGAATTTGTCTATAACAATGAAGAAATTCAGTTAGAAACGAAAGGTCCAGATTTCATGGGCAATTTAGTCATTAAAAAATCTGAAGAGAATAAGATCTTTATTCCATATGTGAAATACATCAGCTCAAGAAAGGGAGACGCGAACAAATTAGCTGAGCAACGTGCGAAATTAACGGATACGGACCCGGAATACAAAACTCTTAGCGCTACCATTGATGCGTTGAACAAAGAAGTCGATGATTATCAAAAAACGCTCGTTGCATCAAATCCTACAACTCTTTCAGGTAAAATTGTACAAATGTCAATCGATGTGTATGTTCCTGAGTCACCTAAAAACGAAAAAGGAGAAATACTCGATTCTAATTTTCGTTACAAATATTACTTCGAACACTACTGGGATAACGTTGATTTAAAAACAGATGCTTTGGTGAATAATCCGATTTTCCATAATAAATTGGAGTTCTACTTTGGTAAAAATATGATGATCCAACATTGGGATACCATCATAAAATATGCTTTTAAATTCTGTGATGGACTTGATTCAAAATCCAAAATGTATGAATACAGTGTTGGTTGGATTGCTTCTACTTTTGGGAAAAGTCAAATCATGGGAATGGATAAAGTGTACATTTACATGTTGAACCGTTACTTCTGCACAACGGATCCCAAAACAGGTAAATCTCCTGCTACATGGGTTGCAGAGGATAAATTTGAAGAGCTTTGCAAGGACTTAAAATGGAAAATGAACTTGGTGGTTGGTGCAAAGCCGTATAACCTCATTTTACGCGATACTTCTGATACAAAATGGTTGGATTTCTATTCGTTAAAATCTGAATATACCATCCTTTATTTCTGGGATCCAGAATGTGGACATTGTAAAAAAGTGACGCCGAAATTGGTAACACTTTACAATGAGAAATTCAAAAACCGCAACATCGAAGTATTCTCAGTCGGAAAAGGAATTGGGAAAGATTTTGAATCATGGAAAAAGTATATTCGTGACAATAACTTGAATTTCATTAATGTAGCTGTTACGAATAGTATCTATGAAATCGCGAAGTCAACACCTGAAAAATTGGTACCAATGTACGCCGGTGAAAAAGGGAAACCAACAACATTAGAATCTTTGAATTTCCAAACGACGTATGATCTTTATTCTACGCCAAGAATCTTTGTTTTGGATAAAGACAAGAAAATAATCGCTAAAAACTTATCCATTTCCCAATTGGAAGATTTGATGGATAACTTGCAGGGAAAGAAAGATTTACCAAAATTATTTGAAGAAGATAAAGAAGAAGCTGAACACATGCAGCAGAACAATTAACTTTGTTGCATGATAGATGCTCTTCGCTTACACCTTGATCAAAGCCAAAAGGTTTTAATCACTACACATAAATCTCCCGATGGTGATGCCATTGGGAGTGTCGTTTCTTGGTATTTCCTCCTGAAAAATTTGGGAAAGGAAGCACATATTCTGATTCCTGATCGTCCCGCAGATTTCTTATTACCGTTTTTGAAAGATGTCGATTATTCGATTTTCGACCAAGGATTCACAAGGGATATTTCGTCGTTTGACACACTTTATTGCTTAGATTACAACGGCGCGAGTCGAGTAGGGAAGGACATGGAGTCGTTTGTCTTGGATTTTCCAGCAACGAAAGTCATGATTGACCATCATCCGCATCCGCAGGACTTTTGCCACATCACGATTTCACGTCCAGATGTATGTTCAACAGCTCAATTAATCTTTGAATGCATCGAAGAAATGGGTTTATTGCATGCTATCGATGAAGCGGTTGGAAATGGAATCTATTTAGGCATGTTGACCGATACCGGATCTTTCCGTTTTCCATCTGTGAAAGCCAAAACGCACGAAGTATTGGCGCATTTATTGAAAATCGGCGTCAACCATGTAAACATTCACGAAGCAATCTACGATGTGAACACGGTTTCTCGTTTGCAATTACGTGGATATGCCATTGCAGAGAAACTCGAGCTTTTCCCTGGTTTACCTCTTGGCATGATCAGTCTTACATTGGAGGAATTGCATCGTTTTCACTACCAAAAAGGAGATACAGAAGGACTCGTGAATGTCATTCTTTCCATCGAAGGAATTTCGATTGCAGCGTTTTTTGTCGAACATGAGGATGGAATAAAAATTTCGTTCCGTTCCAAAGGGAACTATTTTGTGAATGACTTTTCAAATAAGCACTTTATGGGTGGTGGACACCAATATGCCGCCGGAGGATTTTCAAATGATTCTTTAGGTGTAACAATAGACCGCTTTCGTTCGTTAGTAGGGGAGTTAACACAAGTAAAATGATCCGTTTTCTTTTCTTTCTTTTTCCTATTGCTTTGCTCTCTTGTAGAGCGGAAAAAGCCAAGGATTCTACGAGTAAAAAGTGGGGGACAGCGCATTCGGTGGATTTTAATCAAGAATTGAATTCCCGTGAAGAACTGAAAATCAACCTATTCTTAGCCCATCACCGAGAATTGAAGTCGCTCGCTACAAAAAGCGAGTCAGGGCTGAGATTTATGAAATATTGTGTTGGAAGTGGCGAAGTAGTGGCTCAGCAAGGACAAGAAGCGATTGTCCGCGTGAAAATAGAGTTGTTGGACGGAAGCCTTTGTTATGAAACGGCAAAAGATGAAGTTGAACGAGTGATTATTGCCAAAAGTGAAAAAGAAACAGGGATTCACGAAGCGCTTCAGCTCATGAGAAAAGGAGATAAAGCGAAAATAATTTTACCGAGTTACCTTGGACATGGTTTATTGGGAGATCGCATGAAAATTCCACCACAATCTGTCTTATACATTGACATTCAATTAATTGATTTAAACTAATGAAGAAACTCATTCTAGTGCTTTTCATTTGTGTGTTGGCTGCATGTCAAACCACAACGGCAGATAAAGCCACAACAGCTAAAAAGATCATTCAAAAGCCTTTGCAAAAAAAGGAACAGGTGGAAAAAGAATTCCAGTCCACCAAGGATAATTTAAAATCCTTTGAGAAAGGAAAAGTAGCAGATGTAAAATCCTTCTCGAATGGCCTGGTGATTAAGTGGATTTTAAAAGGAAAAGGAAGAAAGTTGAAGAAAGGGGAAATGGCGTTAATCGATTACCGATTAGCACTTCCGGATGGAAAAATTGTAGATGGAAATAACCGTGTGAACATGCCATTTATTCCATTTGTCATTGGGTACAACATGCAAACACCAGGGTGGGACCTTGCCTTTGAAGAACTCACCCCTGGAGATTTTGTAAAAATTGAAATTCCGGCTGATTTAGCACTTGGATCCAAAGAGTTAAAAGGAATCATTCCAGCAAATTCAGACAATTGGTTATATGTAAAAGTTGTTGCACTTGTGACACCTAGTGTGAATGAAGATGGCGTTACTTCATGGAAGATTAAAGATGGAGAAGGAGCATCATTAGCCAAAGATCCGAGTAAGGAAATTTCGTTCCATGCCATGGTGTCCACCGAATCGAAAGCATCGGTGATGAATACACGTCTGGGCAATTATCCACTTAAATATTCACCCGGACAAAAAACAATCGTTCCAGGTTTAAGGAAGATCATGAAGAATGCAAAAAAAGGAGAGCGGTATTTTATCATCCTTGAAGCGCCTCAAGCATATGGTGCTCGTGGTTATGCTGATTTAGTGAAACCAAATGAGCAAGTGTTTTACAACATAGAAATCATGGATATTCGGGCATTGTAAAAGGAATTCACTATCTTTGAAATCCTTATTTTTCGAACTTGATCCGTAGTATCCCATATATTGTTTTTTTATTCGTTTGCTTGAGCTCACAAGTGTTGGGACAACGTGTGTTAGATACAGTCGATACGGAGATTGGAAAGGTGATTATCTATTCAAATAAAACATGGGTTCTTTATAATCCATTTAAATTTGATGGAATTATGAATCCCCGCATTCATAAAATCATGACGGAGGAACAGGATGCGCCTTTTACGCTCACTTGGAATAATGACGTTTGTTTTACAAGTCGAAATGATTTGTCAAAGTTAAAAGATACGATTTGGTTGTGTGTGAACGATGAACAAAATGATGGATTCTCCATGCCTACAAAGGGAATTGTGACTTCTCGTTACGGATATAGAAGCGGAAGGTATCACAATGGAATTGATGTCGGATTGAATGTCGGTGATACGGTTTATGCAACGTGGTCTGGGAAAGTTCGATATGCAAAGTATAACGATGGTGGATTTGGGAACCTGGTGATTCTAAGGCATAGTAATGGATTGGAAACGTTTCACGCCCATTTGAGTAAATTTCTGGTTTTCCCAGATCAAGAGGTGAAGGCAGGGGACCCAATCGGACTTGGTGGAAATACAGGTCGATCGTTTGGACCGCATTTGCACTTTGAGATCCGTTTTTATGACGCGCCAATGAATCCGGAAGAAATCATTGATTTCGACAAACGTCTTTTGAAGAACGAAAACTTATTTGTGCATAAAGGTCTATTTCGACCAGGAGCCAAACCAACAGATTATTACGAGGAACATCCTGTGGAAAGTCCGAACACAGAGATTCCTCCTCCAGTGGTGGTGCGCGCACCCCAAGTGAAATATTACCAAGTTCGTTCAGGAGATACCTTGACGGAAATTGCCGATAGAAATCGAACGACTGTTTCTAAAATTTGTTCGTTAAATGGCATTAAACCAACAACCGTTCTTCAAGTAGGAAGAAGTTTAAGAGTAAAATAAATGAAACACTATTTCTTCATCTTAAGTTTTGGCTTGCTGTTTTTAACAGCTTGTTCCAATTATAATGCTGTTGTCAAAGCAGATGATTTTGCTGCAAAGTACAATATGGCCAACGAATTGTATGATGGAAAATTATACGAGAAAGCCATTGTATTGTATGAACAGATTTACCAACACTCGCCAAAAAGTGCGGAAGGTGAATTGTCCTATTATCGTTTGGCGAAAAGTTATTTTCAAATCGAAGATTACTACATGGCGCAATATTATTACAGTGCCTATATGCAACGCTTTCCCTACAGTGTAAAAAATGAAGAGGTACTTTTTATGGTCGCGCTTTGTAGTGTGAAAAACTCACCAGAACATTCCTTGGATCAAACAGAAACGGAATTAGCAATTAACAATGTTCAACAGTTTATCGACCGTTACCCACAATCTTATTTGATTGACTCTTGTAATACTATTATCGATCAATTGCAATTTAAATTGGAGACGAAACAATATGATCAAGTTAAGCTGTACGATAAAACGGAAAATTTCAAGGCAGCGCTTACCTCAGGAGAGTTGTTTTTAGAGGCTCATGGACAATCCAGTTATGCCGAAGAAATAAACTATGTAGTCGTTAAAAATTCATACTTTTTAACATTCAATAGTATTGATAGTAAAAAATCAGAACGAATTGAAGAAACTAACGAAAGATTCCGTAACTTTGCGGTTCGCTATCCGCAGTCAAAATACACGCAAGAACTGAGTGATTACGTTGATAGGCTAAGCGAAAAAACAACTGAAAAGTGAATTATGAGTATAAAAAACACACCAGCAGAAAAGTCAACCATTACGCGTGATACCATCCGTATGGAAGAAAAAACAGGTAATATCTACCAATCGTTAGTGGCTATTTCAAAACGTGCGAATCAAATTTCTTCTGAAGTGAAAGAAGAATTGACGCAAAAATTGCAAGAATTTGCTTCTACGACAGATAACCTAGAGGAGATTTTCGAAAACCGCGAGCAAATTGAAATTTCTAAGCATTACGAGAAAATGCCAAAACCAACAGCTATTGCAACGCAAGAGTTATTGGATGACAAAATCTACATGCGTCAACCAGAAGAAAAAGAGTAATGCAAGGAAAGCGCATCCTTCTTGGAATTACAGGAGGTATTGCAGCTTACAAAATTGCTTACCTCATACGAATATTTAAAAAACAAGGGGCAGAAGTCAGAGCAATCATGACTCCTGCCTCTTCTGATTTTATTAGTCCCCTTGTTGTTTCTACACTCACAGAAAATCCAGTTCATATCGAATTTTGGAATAAGAAATCGGGGGAATGGGCCAATCATGTTGAATTAGCACTTTGGGCAGATGTCCTCCTTATTGCTCCTTGTACAGCAAACTCCATGGCGAAAATGGCCAGTGGAATTTGTGATAATTTGCTTCTAGCTACGTATTTCTCGATGAAAGGGAAAACAATCATTGCTCCAGCAATGGATTTAGACATGTACCAGCATCCAACCGTTAAACGCAACATGGAAACGTTGCTTTCCGATGGTGTTTCGATTATTCCTGCGACTGAGGGAGTTTTGGCTAGCGGACTCGAAGGACCGGGACGCATGGAAGAGCCGGAAAATATCGCATCTTATCTACAGGATTTTTTTCAACTAGACCGTCCAAGTTCAACAAAACACATTTTGATCACTGCCGGACCAACCTACGAAGCGATTGACCCTGTTCGTTTCATTGGGAATCATTCCAGTGGAAAAATGGGATACGAACTTGCTCAAGCGTGTTTAGCAATGGGACATAAGGTAAGTTTGATCAGTGGGCCGACTCAACGGGACTTGACTCATCCAAATCTTCACGTTATAAAGATTCAGACAGCACAAGAAATGATGGAAGCGGTTCAAGAAAATTGGGACACTTGTTCACTCGGAATCTTTAGTGCTGCTGTAGCAGATTATCGTCCAGAAAACACGGAGTCTCAAAAAATCAAGAAACAAGCAGACGAAATCTCCTTGAGATTAGTTAAAAACCCAGATATTTTAACTTGGGCATCCCAAAATCGGAATAATCGACAAAAAGTAGTTGGATTTGCTTTGGAAACAAATAATGCGAAAGAATATGCGTTAGATAAGTTGACGCGTAAAAATTTAGACTTTATCGTTCTCAATGAATTCGTGAAAGATGTGAGTGGTTTTCAAGCGGAAACAAATAAAATTACTATTTTCGATAAGGATAAAAATGAGTTCGAGTTTTCACTGAAATCTAAAAAAGAGGTGGCAAAAGACATCTTATCTGTCGTTTTAAAAGATTAAAAATGAAAGGATTAATTATAGTATTGTTGACTTTTGTGGGGATTTCAATTTCCTATGGACAAGAATTGAATTGTCAAGTTTCTGTATTAGTTGATGCAAAAGTGGAGGTTTCATCCACCGAAAAGGAAATTATCAAACAAATGGAGCAAAGTATTTTCGATTTGATGAATAATACGCAATGGACCAAAGATAAATTCAAGACGGAAGAACGCATAAAGTGTAATATTCAGATTCAAATACGTGAAATCCCATCTACGGGAACCTACAGGGGATACATACAGGTTCAATCTACTCGTCCTTCGTTTAATTCCAGTTATAATACCATTTTATTGAATTTCGAAGATGAAAATTTTGCGATTAGCTTCTCTAGAAATGCGGTACTCGTGTACGCTCAAAACCAATACCGTGATAACTTGACATCAATCTTGGCATTCTATGCCTATTACATGATTGGCTTGGACTACGATTCTTTCTCTTTAAAAGGCGGTACGCCATATTACATTGAAGCCCAGGCAATTGTAACCAATGCTCAAGTGGGTGGTGCACCTGGATGGAAATCCTCTGAATCCGGAAAGCGTAATCGTTTTTATTTGGTGGATAATATGCTACAACCGGTTTTTGATCCGATGCGCGAATGTATTTACATGTATCATCGAAAAGGAATCGATAAATTGTATGAAGATAAAGTTGCGGGTAAAAAAGCAATATTTGATGCCCTAAATAAATTATCTCCACTCTCGGCGACACGTCCAAATGCAGTGAACTTACTTAGTTTCCTTTTTTGTAAAATCCCTGAGTTTAAAAATGTGTTTTCAGATTCAGAATTGAAAGAAAAACAAGATTTGGTGACCTTACTAAAAAGATTAGATTCCGCTAATTCCGCTCGTTACCAAGAAATTCTTGACTAATGTTAGCATCTCTTCGTATTTCAAATTTTGCATTGATTGACGAAGTTGAATTGAACTTTCAATCAGGATACACCGTTTTAACCGGTGAAACAGGATCTGGAAAATCCATTCTATTACATGCCTTACAGCTAATTTTAGGTGAGCGCGCTGAACTTTCCGTGATTGGACCTGATGCTCCTAAATCAATTGTGGAGGCAAATTTTCAATTGAATGACAGTTACCTTTCATTTTTTGAAGAACATGACTTGGATTATGATGTAAATACCATCATTCGTCGAGAAATTGCCAAAGAAGGAAAATCTCGTGCCTTTATAAATGACGTGCCTGTTTCCTTGCAAACCTTAAAATTATTGACATCGCGCTTGGTTCAAATCCACTCTCAATACAATACACTAGAACTTCGGTCAAAGTCTTTTCAATTGGAATTGATTGATGTCCTAACAGGACTGATGCCTGAACGTAAATCTTTTGAGAAAAAATTCGGTGCGTTCGATTCAGTATCGAAGGAATTGAAGTCCTTTGATGAACAATACCATGCAGCAGTTCAAGCAGAGGATTACGATCGTTTTATTCTAGATGAATTGCAGGAATTGTCCTTAGGAACGACAGATTTTTCGCAATTGGAAATTGATATTACGCGCATGGAAAATGCGTCGTATATTCTTCAGGTTTTTGGGGAAATTAGTCATTTGACGGCGGACAATGGAACCTATGAGCAACTCTATCGCTTAAAAGCAAGTGTGGATAAGCAATCCAATTACGACCCATTACTTCAATCTATGAAGGAACGTTTGGATTCGATTTTACTTGAATTGAAGGAATTGTCCTTGGAAGCGGATGACGCGATAGATCAATTGGATGTCAATGAGTCCGATAAAGCGATCTTATTAGAAAAATGGAATGCGTTCAATAAAATTCTTAATAAGCATCGCTTGAGTTCAGCGGATGATTTGAAAGCGATGTACGACCAATTGACGAGCAAATTGAATTCCTTAGATGAGTTGTTGAAGGCTTGTTCCAAAAAACGTGCGGAATTCGAACAATTGAAAAAAGAACTTTGGAAGGATGCGCAATTTTTACATGAGCAACGTGAACAACGTATTCCTGAGATTTTAGCGGTTCTTCAGGATCGATTGAAAGAATTAAAATTACCACATACCACGCTCAAGTTTGACTTGACACAACAAACGGAATTGAATCGAACCGGATGTACAGGAGTGGATTTTCTATTTTCTGCAAACTTTGGTATCGAAGCAGTACCCATCGAAAAAGCAGCGAGTGGGGGAGAACTATCTCGATTAATGCTTGCCTTACAGCAATTGATTTCTGAAAAACAATCCTTACCGACTATTTTCTTCGATGAAATCGACACGGGTGTTTCCGGTGATGTAGCCTTGAAGATGGGACAGTTACTGGCGAAAATGGGAAAAACCGTTCAGTTGATGGCGATATCGCATTTACCACAAGTAGCAGCGAAGGCAGCGCATCATATGGTCGTAGCGAAAGAATTACGTAACGAACGCATGCAAACAACAGTGCGTATCATCAATGAGCGTGAGCGTCCGCATGAAATAGCTCGATTGATGAGTGGTGAAGTGGTCACTGAAGCAGCGCTTCAAAACGCAGAAAATCTATTGAGCGAAAAATGAGCGCCGTTAACTATCAACAATGGTTAAAGGAACAGAACTATCCAACTTTTGCGCATGGTGATTCTTTTGTCTTTTTGGGAAGTTGTTTCTCTGATGAACTTGGGAATATCATACGATCAAGTGGATTCGAATCCTTGGTGAATCCAGGTGGAACGATTTTTCATCCCTTAGCGATTGCTAAATTAATTGAATGGAGTTTCGATGATGCTAAATCCTTACGCAGTTTACAAAACGAAGATATTTTCTTTTCTTGGGAATTATCAGGATTGGTGTATGGGATGAGCGCGAATGAGTTAACGCTAAAAACAGACAAACTTCGTCAAGAATTAAGAAACTTTCTACGAAAAGCCAATCAACTATTCGTGACTTTTGGCAGTGCTTGGGCGTATCGACTAAAGACTGATGGTGAAATCGTTGCCAATTGCCATAAGCAAAGCAGCCATCTTTTTCAAAAAGAAAACAGCTCAGTAGTAGAAATCGTCACTGGATGGAAATCGGTTATTTCTTTATTGAAAAAAGAAAATCCAAAGATGATGATTTTTTTTACGGTTAGTCCGGTTAGACACATCAAGGACGGCTACATTGAAAACAATCGAAGTAAAGCACGTTTATTGATGGCTGTAGAGGAATTGCAAGAGGAACGTGGTGTTTTTTATTTTCCAGCTTACGAATTTGTCCTAGACGAACTACGCGATTATCGTTTCTTTAAGTCCGATGGGGTACACCCAACGCCAGAGGCCGTTTTAGAACTTTGGGATTTCTTTCAATCTAGTTTCTTTACCGAAGAAACAATTGATTTGCTCTTGCAATGGCAGCAGATTCGTCAAGCGGAGCAGCACAAAATCTTATATCCAAAAAGTCAAGCGGCACGCACTCACATGGAACAGACCATGAAGCGAAAAGCACAGTTTTTGTCAGCGCATCCTTTGTTTCATTTGCCCTAGAAAGATCTTTCTAACTTTCTTATATGTTTTCATTCGGATATAACTGTTTATCTACCGAATAAATTCTGCTGTCCAATCGATATTTGACAATTGATTGGGATTCTTTTTCATTCCAATTTTTAACATCAAAAATTTAAAGAAATGGAATTAGCACACATTAAGAATCGTATTCATGAGGTACGAGGAATGAGAATCATGTTGGATTTTGATTTAGCCCAACTGTATACCATAGAAACAAAAAGATTGAAGGAGTCTGTCCGTAGGAATATTCGACGTTTTCCAGAAGATTTCATGTTTGAACTAACCCCAAATGAATGGGAGAACTTGAGGACGCAAATTGCGACCTCAAGTTGGGGAGGGAAAAGATATCTTCCTTTTGCGTTCACAGAACAAGGAATCGCAATGTTGTCAAGTGTTTCACATTCGGATGTGGCTATTGAAATAAACATATCCATAATGCGTGCTTTCGTGCACATGCGTCAGTGGGCGCTTTCACACGAGGATCTAGCAAAGCAATTACGAGAGATGGAAAAACAATACAATCAAAAGTTTGTGGACATTGAACAGGTTTTGACTTACCTCATGCAAAAGGATCAAAAGAAAGTGAATCAGTCGAGCCGTCAAAAAATCGGATTTAAAGAATAAGATGATGAATCTTGAAATCACTATTTGTGATCTTAGAAACGGGAAAGTAGGCCAAATATTTACCATTTGCATTTTCTTAACAAGGTGTTGCAATGCTTTCAAGTGTTTTGAAAAGTAAAGAAGCTTTCAATATTTAGTTAAATTTGCATTTCATTTGGTTTTATAAAACGCAAGCATCAAAATGATGCAAACGGAAAACTTTGAAAAAATAGAAGTTCGTAAAACCGAAGAACTAATGATAACTCTTGACAAAGGACCCAAAGAATATTGTGAGGAATTTTAACCATTTAGAAAAAATAACAAATGAAAAACCATTTTATTCTATTCGCTTTTTCAATAGGACTACTACCTAGTTCCATATTTGGACAAAATTTGCCCTCCATTCAATTAGATAGACCTGATCAAACAGAATGTCCATTTATAACGCCAAACAAATACATTCAAATTGAAAACGGCCTCACTATTGAAAATTTTGAAAATAACCAAAAAGCATTTAATTATCCCTCAACACTTTGGAAATATGGAGTAAATGAAAAGTTTGAACTGAGGCTAATAACTGAATTAGTTTCTATGAAATCAATGAGCAGTACAATTTCTGGATTGTTGCCCATTACCTTGGGATTCAAAACTTCCCTTTTTGAAGAAAAAGGACTGATTCCGAAAACATCTTTCATTGGACATATTACCACATCAAGAATTGGGAGTAAAGAATTACAATCAACATTAATTGCTCCTGCTTTTCGATTTACGATGCAACATACCTTATCCGATAAAATAATGCTTGCTTACAATTTAGGAGCTGAATGGAATGGGGAAAATGAACAATATAATTACATCTATACTTTAACAACTGGTTTTTCTTTGACAGATAAAATTGGTTGTTATACGGAACTATATGGATTCCTCTCAAACCAAAATGTAGCTGATCATCGATTTGATGGTGGTTTCACGTATTTAATCAACGACGATGTAATAGTTGATTTATCAGGTGGATTTGGATTAACCGAAGGTGTACACAAAAACTATATTTCCTTAGGATTTTCTTTTAGGTTTAATACGGTATGTGATCATGTTGATATCGAAAAGGTGAGATAAATACCTAATTGTTTAGCGTGTTCCCCATTCCTGGTTAAACTGCTTCAAAAAATCCAACATAAACTGATGTCTTTCTTCAGCTAATTGACGTGCAGTGGGAGTTTCCATTCGGTCTTTTAGCAACAATAGCTTTTCGTGGAAATGATTAACCGTGTGACTTTTTGACTTCGCATATTCCTCTTTCGTGGCGTGGAGTAAGGGTGCAATACTTGGATCGTACAATGGACGTTCCTTACTTCCTCCGTAGGAAAAAGCACGAGCAATTCCAATTGCTCCGATAGCGTCCAAACGATCTGCATCTCGGACAATCTTTCCTTCAATGGAAGTTGCTTCGTCGGAAACGAGCGCGCCTTTATAGGAAACTACTTGGACAATCTTCGCCACGCGGTCAGCGATTTCGAATGGACAATTTAATTTATTGAGTAAATTCAAAACTTCACGGGAACCGGCATCAAAATCACCACCATTGTATTTGTGGTCTGAATAGTCGTGGAGTAGGGCTGCTAAGGAAATTTCATCCACATTCCCACCTTCTTTGGATTGCAGGTAAAGTGCCGTTTTCCAAACGCGTTCAATGTGAAACCAATCGTGACTACCCTCCTGATCCTTGAATTTCGCTTCAACGAGTTCGGCAACTTGATTGATTAAATGCGTCATTAGATTTTAGTGATACGTTTAGTTGATGAAATTCCATTCACCGTACAACGAACCATATACATTCCACTAGGAAGTACTTGTATATTTATTTCTGGCGAATGACTTGTTTTAAGTAAGATGCCGTTTAAATCCAAAATATCTAAGCGTTCAACTTTTTGTGATACAAAAATCATATCAGAACTTGGATTCGGATAGACAACAAAATTAAATGAATTGGTTTCTTGCAGTCCAGTAACATCGTCTTTACGCACTTCTATATCATCGATGTATAATTTGAATCCATCCAACGTTCTATTGACAAAAGCAACATAAATCGTTTGATCCTGATATCCTTGTGTAAACAAATTCACTTCGCGATTGGTCCATTCAAAGTTTTCTTCTTCAATAAATCCAATGGTATCGGTAAAACTAGCAAGTTGATTATCTGTAGATGAAACCAATACCAGGTAATCATCTGGATAAGATGGATCATGAGATTTTGCATTCCACTCAATAAAATTTCCAAAAGCACCAAGTGCAAGGGGAGGAGTAATCATCCAACGACTAGCAGAGTCCAAAGCGGTAAAATAAGAAGTAGAAGCAGCCACCGTGTCCAATGAATTTTCTGGGTCAACAACGGTAATCCATGCACTTGTATATTCTGCGACGGTTGGATCAGGCGTATTGCCATCGTTGTCTACAATCGTATAAATCGCAGGCATTCCTTGTTGGAAATCTGTAGAAAGAATCACTGTTTGTGCTGAAATCCCAAAATAAAAGGAGATGAGGATTAAAAGAAGAAGTTGTTTCATTTGGTAAAGTTAACTTTTAAAGTGCCATTATACAAGAACACGAACCTCGTTTACATTTGTTACTAGTCGACCAAAGTAATGAGGATGTCATTGAATTCTTGGTAGAAGACATCGAATTCGACTAAGTGCTTCTTGAAAAAATCGTAAATCTTTGGCCAATCTGATTTCTCGTAAAAATTCACACCCGCTAGTTCCCAGGAAATTCGTCCGATTACCTGTCCTTCTGCATGATGAAAACGTTGATCCCAATTCGTTGGTATTGACATCGCCTTTTCCAACACGACTTTCAACTCCGTTAATTGCTCCCAAACAATAGCTTGAATTCCAGTGTCTTTGAATTGAATATCATAGCAAATTGACGTTTGGTTCCCGGTGCAAATCATGCGCAAATAGGTATTCTTTACTTGCGTGGGATAACTTGCCCAATTGACTCTGCGTCCAGTGCTCGACATTTGTCCACGCATGTGGTCCTTGAATCCAGACCAGAATGCTTCGTTAAATGCTTTACGTTCTTCCTTTGGAAGCATGTTTACTTATTTCCTTTCGCGTAGTCCGCTAAAAACTGTTGTAAACCTAAATCCGTTAATGGATGTTTCGCCAATGCTTTGATAGCACTTAATGGACCTGTCATGACATCCGCACCAATTTCAGCACAATGAATGATGTGCATTGGGTGACGAACAGATGCCGCTAATATTTGCGTGTCAAACGCATAGTTGTCGTAAATCACTCGGATTTGTTGAATCAATTGAATCCCATCGGTAGAAACGTCATCTAGGCGTCCTAAAAATGGAGAAATGTATGTTGCTCCAGCTTTTGCAGCCAATAATGCTTGTCCTGCTGAAAAAATCAAGGTACAATTCGTACGGATTCCTTTCGATGCAAAATATTTAATTGCTTTAATTCCTTCTAAAATCATTGGGATTTTTACCACAATATTTTTGTGAAGAGCAGCCAATTGTTCTCCCTCACGAACCATTCCTTCGAAATCGGTTGAAATTACTTCTGCACTCACTGGACCATCAACGATGTTGCATATCGCAACGTAGTGATTTAATATATTTTCAGCACCTGTGATGCCTTCTTTGGCCATTAAGGACGGATTTGTCGTTACTCCGTCAAGGATTCCTAAATCGTAAGCTTCTTTAATTTCAGCTAGGTTTGCCGTATCGATGAAAAAATTCATAGGTCTTATTTTTTATTTTTATTCATTTCCAATTGCTTGCGCTGCATTTCCTCTAGTTTTTCTTGGAAACGCGATTTTTTCTTTGTCTTATCACTTCCCGCTTTGCTGGATTTGCGTTCTGCCATTTTCACACGAAGTTTATCCTCATCTACAAAGAAATGCTTGATTGCCACCATCATTAAAATCGAAATCAATGTCGATATAAAGTAGTAGTAACTTAATCCAGCAGAATAATTATTGAAAAAGAAAATCATCATTACCGGGAATAGGTACATGATTACTTTCATGTTTGGCATTCCAGGTTGTTGTGGTTGTTGAACATTTCCGCTATTCATAAAGGTATATGCTAGAGTAGTTCCGGACATAAGCAAGGTGAATAAACTCACGTGATCGCCATATGGCCAAATGCTGAATCCAAGATCTAAAATGGAGTCATACGAACTTAAGTCTTCTGCCCACAAAAAGGATTGTTGGCGTAATTCAAAAGCAGCAGGAAAGAAACGGAAAACGGCAAGTAGAATAGGCATTTGTATGAGCATTGGAACACATCCTGCAAGCGGACTTGCACCTGATTCCTTGTACAAGCTCATCATTTCCATTTGTTTCTTCATCGCATCCTCTTGTTTTGGATACTTCGCAGTTAATTCGTCAACCTCTGGTTTGAGAATGCGCATTTTAACCGATGAAACGAACATCTTCCATTGAATAGGCATTAAAATCAATTTCAAAATCAAGGTAAGAATCAAAATGGCGATTCCAATTCCCATTCCATAGTCAAGCAGCAAGGTGAAAATGGGTTGAACAGCGTACAGGTTGATCCAACGGAACAAGCCCCAACCAAAATTTAAGATGTCGTCGTAGTTACTGTTATACGTTTTTAGCAATTCATAATCGTTTGGACCAAAGAACCAGTTAAATGAAGCTTTGTTATTTGTGAAATCTAAAGCCATGGTCGCACTGTATCCTTTTAATAAAGTCCAGCTTTTATGTTGATTTCCTTTATAAGTGTTGATACGGAATTTCGTTCCTGATTTTGGAAATGCATTGCTTGGTTTCAAAATAGAGGAGAAGTACGATTGTTTGAAGGCAATCCACTCGATCTCGTCCTCAGCATCTTGCGCATCATCTGAAGTTTCACTCAAGTAATCCAATCCTTCGTTCTTCTGATTAAAACATACGGTGGACACACGACGTTGCTCGCTGAATAAGCGCTCCGTTTTGTTGTAATCCGCTTTCCAATTTAATTTAATATTTTCATTAGTAACTCCCTTTAAATCAACTAATTCAACTACATAATCTAAATCATAGCTTTTATTTAGGGTATACGTTTGACGAACCTTTCCACCTGCTAAAGGCGCTTCGAATACAATGGATTTCGCATCTTGTTTAACAATTTCGAACTGGTAGTTACGTGTATGAATTTTTTGATTTCCAACAGGAATAACCAATTGATTATATGCATTTCCGTTTTTAAACAAACACAATTCCGTATCGCGTTTTGCTGCAAAGTCCTTGTAGGATTTATACTTTTTCAAATATACCGCAGCTACGATTCCACCTTTGGTATTGAAGTCCACGTGTATGTCATTGTTCTCTAAACTAACAATTTTTCCTGCAACAACTTGTTTCGCTTGTTGGCGATTTTTTGGTGTTTCTTCTGATCCAGCATTCGCAGAGACAGCGTTTCCTGCTTTCTTATTACCATTCGTTTTTGCCTCTACCTTTGAAGTAGTTACCTTTGCTTTTTTCTTGTAATCATCTGCCGATGGCTGATTCATGATGGAAAAAACCGTTAGGATTAATCCAATTAATACAAGTCCGGTTACCGAATTACGATCCATGTTCTTTCTTTTACTTTTTATTAGTCAATGCCGCTTTTATAAATGCGACGAAAATAGGGTGGGGTTGAGCCACAGTACTTTTATATTCAGGGTGGAATTGTACACCAACAAACCAAGGGTGTGAAGGTATTTCAACGATTTCCACTAATCCTGTTTCTGGATTTTTTCCAGTCGCCGTCATTCCAGCTGCTTCAAATGCTGCTAAATAGTCGTTATTGAATTCATAACGGTGACGGTGACGTTCGGAGATTTTATTCGTGTTATAAGCGAGGCCAGCGTTTGACTTAGGTTTCAACTCACATTTGTAAGCTCCTAAACGCATGGTTCCACCCATGTTGGAGATTTTTTTCTGCTCTTCCATCATGGAAATAACCGGTGCATTGGTTTTTTCGGACATCTCTGTCGAATGTGCATCCCCAAGGTTTAGTACGTTGCGCGCAAATTCAATTACGGCACATTGCATACCTAAGCAGATCCCTAAGAATGGAATGTTGTTTTCACGTGCATGACGAACCGCTTCGATTTTCCCTTCAATTCCCCGGGAACCAAATCCTGGCGCCACAAGTATCCCGTCCAATCCAGCGAGTTCATGCGCAACATTGGCAGGAGTCAATTCCTCCGAGTGTATCCATTTCACATTGACTTTCGTCTCGTTGGAAACTCCAGCATGAATAAATGATTCACTGATGGATTTGTAGGAATCTTTTAATTCTACGTATTTTCCTATTAATCCAATGGTTACTTCGTGTTTTGGATTTTTTAAACGTTCTAAAAACGATTTCCAATTATCTAAATTTGGTTTCGATTTCTTTGAAAGGCCGAGTCTATCTAAAACAACACTGTCTAATTCCTCTGAATGCATTAAAATTGGAACGTCATAAATAGAGGAAGCATCGCGTGCTTCTATTACCGCATTGACAGAAACATTACAGAATTTGGCAATTTTTTGACGAAGTCCAAAATCTAACTCATGTTCAGTACGACAGCACAATACATCTGGCTGGACACCAAGTTCTAATAACTGTTTAACGGAGTGCTGTGTAGGTTTTGTTTTTAATTCACCAGCTGCTGCTAGATAGGGCACCAAAGTTAAGTGAACGACAACGCAGTCGTTCTCGAATTCCCACATCATTTGACGGACAGCTTCCACATATGGTAAAGATTCAATGTCTCCAACAGTTCCACCGATCTCGGTTATGACGATATCGTATTTGCCATTTTTAGCAACCAATTGAATGCGGTCCTTTATTTCATCTGTTATGTGAGGAATCACTTGAACAGTTTTACCGAGGTAATCACCACGACGTTCTTTTTCAATCACTGATTGATAAATTCGTCCCGTTGTGATGTTATTTGCTTGAGATGTTGGAACATTTAAAAAACGCTCATAGTGACCAAGGTCAAGATCGGTTTCTGCGCCATCGTCCGTGACGTAACATTCACCATGTTCATATGGGTTCAATGTTCCTGGATCAATATTGATATACGGATCTAATTTTTGAATGGTTGTCGAGTATCCGCGTGCTTGTAACAGCTTCGCAAGAGAGGCGGCAATGATGCCTTTGCCTAAAGAAGAAGTAACGCCCCCGGTTACAAAAACATACTTGGTTGAATTGGACATAAAATAATTTGTAACTACGGGAGTCAAAGATAATACATCCTTTGCACTTGTTCAGTCAAATGTTAACAAAAAAGGAGATTGTTTATTTCTTTTTGTGCCAAACGAAATAATCTTGCTTTTGAATTGGTCTGTTTTCCTCGATTTCTCGCAAGGGTTCGCAGGAAAGGAGGGAGGCGTGACAGTCCGCAGGAAGTTTTTGATACAAGGCAGTTCCCTCTGTTTTCCATTGCATCATTTCGTCGCTGACTTCCTTGATGATTTTCGCCGGATTCCCTACCACAAGTGAGCGAGGTGGAATAGTTGTGTTAGCTGAAACAAAACACAGTGCCCCAACAATCGATTCTTTTCCAATGATGACATCGTCCATGATAACGCTATTCATGCCAATTAAACAGTTTTCTTCGATGATTCCACCATGAATAATCGCTCCGTGTCCAATGTGTGCGCCTTTCTTTAAATGAACAGTCGTGCCAGGAAACATGTGAATCGTACAATTTTCTTGCACATTACATCCATCTTCGATGATGATTTGTCCCCAGTCTCCACGAATCGCGGCACCAGGACCTATATACACGTTCTCACCAATGATGACATTTCCTGTGACGGAAGCTTGTGGGTGAACAAAACTCGATGCTTTGATAACGGGAATGAATCCATTAAACGAATAGATAGCCATGCGATTGATTTTTAGCGAAATTACACAAAAGTTCCTTGTTGGCTGTTTTATTATGTTAAATAGAACTTTGTAACGAAAGTCACATTAAGCGTAATTTGATTTGGTATCTTTGTTCTTTAAAACCAATGGTATGAAAGCATTATTTTTTTTATTGTCAATTGGATTGACAACAGTGTCATGCGCACAGAATCGTGTATCGCAGACAGAATTTAAAAAATTAATGAAGGATCCATCTGCACAAATTGTAGATGTGAGAACTTCAAAGGAGGTAGCAGAAGGAAAGATCGCTGGTTCCATAAATCTCGATTATTTTTCTCCAACGTTTGTTGCAAGCGCTACAAAGAAATTGGATAAGACAAAACCAGTGTTGGTTTATTGTGCGGCAGGTGGACGTTCATCGTCTGCAGCTAAAGATTTGAAGAAAGCAGGATTTAAGAAAGTATACGATTTAGAGGGTGGATACGACGCCTGGAAGGAATAGGTAGAAAGAGGGATGATTACGCAGTCCCTTTATCTTTGTTTATTCTATTTAACATAATATTAATTATAACTCAATTACATCAAAGTTGAACTTTAATGAACTCTAATGAATATTGGTTGTTTTACTAGTGCACGATTACGATAAGTGCTTTTACATTAACTTTGAACCATGCTAACAACAGATGCACAGACATTGAACGATTTAGAATTCGAAATCATCCGCGAATGGTTGGAATCTTTCTGCGTGGGTCCAAGTGCAAAAGCTACAGCACAAAAATTAACACCTGGAAATCGCTTCAAACAAATTCGTTTGGATTTGAATCGTTTGAATGAATTTAAATCCATTCGAATTCACGGAGAGAAATTTCCCGCCTTGGATTTTGAAGAACTAGAAACGGAAATTCGTTTATTGGGAATTCAACAAGCGGTTATTCCGATTGAAGGATTTAGACGTTTGTATCAAGCATCCGATTTAGTGAATCACATCATTCAATTCTTCGACAAAGCCATTTTCAATTATCCGCTATTAAAAGAATTGACCAGTGATGTTTACTTTACAAAAGAGATCCTCACGGAGATTGACAAAGTCTTTGATCGTGCTGGGAATGTCAAGGATGATGCTTCTCCAGAACTCAAGGAAATACGTGGACGCATTCGTACCTTACGCGTGCAAATAAACCGGAATTTTGACCGTGAAATCCGCAAATACACGAAGGATAAAGTACTCGGTGAAACACTTGAGGGTTTCATTAATGATCGACGCGTATTAACCGTTCAGTCTACGTTTAAGCGAAAAGTCCCTGGGAATATTCACGGTTCCAGTAAAACGGGTAGCTTGACATTTGTCGAGCCAGTGATCAATGTTCCTTTGAACAACGAACTGGAATTTCTTTTCGATGACGAACGCAAGGAAATTCACCGCATATTACAAGCTTTAACTGCTACCATTGCGCACTTTAAGCCATTGATTGAAGCCTATCAAAAATTGCTGGTTCAATTAGATTTTATCAATGCAAAATGCAAGCTAGCACTTGATTTGAACGCCAATTTACCGTCTATTGGTCAAGCGGCAGGATTCCATTTAAAGGATGCCTTCCACCCTATTTTGTGGAAATCCAATCAATTGTCGGGAAAATCAACCTTCCCACAGTCGGTTTCCATGAGTCCAACGTCCCGTTTATTGGTGATTTCTGGTCCGAACGCCGGTGGGAAAAGCATCACGCTAAAAACGGTCGGCCTACTTCAAATGATGCTGCAAGCTGGATTATTAGTTCCAGTGAACGAGAATAGTATCATGTGTTTTTTTAGCACGGTTTTATCAGATATTGGTGATAATCAATCTATTGAAAATGAACTAAGTACATATTCTTACCGTTTGCAAAGAATGAAGTACTTTTTGGAAGTTGCCAATCATCAGTCTTTGTTACTTTTAGATGAATTCGGTACGGGATCTGATCCAGAATTAGGTGGTGCATTAGGAGAAGTGTTCTTCGAGCAAATTTACCGTTTGAAGTCCTTTGGAGTAATTACTACACACTACGGAAACATCAAATTAAAAGCGAGTGAGTTGCCTCATGCGCAGAATGGATGTATGTTGTTCAATGAGAATAATTTACAGCCTTTATATCAGTTTTCGATTGGACAACCCGGAAGCTCTTTTACCTTTGAAGTCGCCCAAATGAATGGCATTTCCAAGGAGTTGATCGAAGATGCGAAAAGCCGACTGGATCAAAATAAAGTCAAATTGGATACCTTATTGAATTCCTTACAAAAGGAACGTAATCAGCTCCTGGAGAAATCACAAAAATTTGACCGTGTTTCTTCCGAAGCCATTCGTGCCAAAGCAGAATATGAATCCAAAGAATCCAAGTTGGATATACGTTTAACGCAGGTGAACCAAGTCACAGAAGTAAACAGCAAGCAACTGCAAGCGGGTAAAAAAATGCTGCAATTCATCGAACGATTCAATGCGAAATCGAGAAAAAAAGAGGTGAATACCGTTTTATTTCAGGATTTGACAGAATTCCTGCGTTTGGAGAAATCTAAGACGGAAATCAAAAAGCAAGAAACAATTGCGCCGAAAATGCCAACGAAGAAACAGCAAGAGAAAGTTGAAACGTATCAGCAGGAGTTGATTAAGGTCGGCTCTCAAGTCCAGTTGATTCAAACAAATCGCATTGGTGTCGTGGAAGAAATAAAAGGTAAACAACTTTCGGTAATCTTTGGACAGGCAAGGATTAAGCTAAGTTTGGACAAGCTTCGCTTTTTAAAAAACTAACTAGACAAAGGTTAAATCTAGATTAATTTCAGGGAAATCATTCAATTGTATCAGTAATCACGAATAAATCTCTCGGATTTATGTAAATTTGCGCCACTTTTTCACTTATTAATTGACTTAAAACATGAGTACAGCCCTAGGAAACCACATTTTAGTAGAATTTATGAATTGCGATCCACACGTCATGAACGACGTTGCCGCTATCGAACGCGACATGGTTGGAGCAGCAAAAAAAGCTGGTGCAACAGTGATTAACTCTACTTTTCACCATTTTTCTCCATACGGAGTTTCTGGTGTCGTGGTAATCCAAGAAAGTCACTTAGCGATTCATACGTGGCCAGAATATGGTTACGCAGCAGTAGATTTATTCACTTGTGGTGAAATGAATGCGTGGATTTCTTTTGATCACTTGAAAGAATGTTTTGGTTCAAAGTCGTATTCAGCGATTGAATTGAAAAGAGGTTCTGTGAATTTATTGCAACGCAATGATTTCGATATTTCTTCTGCCCGTGAAAAAGCGGCTGAATGGAGAAATCCAGAGTTTTATACACGCAACGTTTGGTTTACAGACAAGGACGAGGATCAAGCATTGTCCTTACGTTTTACAGGTGATGTCATGGTAGACGTTCAATCACCTTTCCAACGCGTACGCATTTTGGAGTCTTTGAAATACGGTAAAATGTTGGCTTTGGACGATATGGTGATGACAACAGAAAAGGACGAATTCCATTACCATGAAATGATTTCTCATCCTTCCTTATTTACTTTACGTAAAGCGAAAAACGTTTTGGTCATCGGTGGTGGCGACGGTGGAACCGTAAGAGAAGTGTTACGTCATACGAACATCGAGCATGTAACGATGGTCGAGATTGATGGTGAGGTAATCGAAGCATGTAAAGTGCATTTACCAAAAATCGCAGCGTCATTTGACGATCCACGTTTGGAATTAATTGTGGACGATGGAATTGAGTTCGTGAAAAATGCAAAACAAGGTGAATACGACATCATCATCGTTGATGGTTCTGATCCAGTTGGACCAGCAGAAGGATTATTCTCGGTAGAATTCTATACGAATTGTTACAATGCGTTGAAAGCGGAAGGAATTCTTGTTGCACAGGGAGAATCGCCAAAATTCAATGAGAAAGCATTTGCTGAATTGAATCAAACGCTTCAAGGAATTTTTGGTGAAAACAACGCACCTGTTGGATTATTCTTTGTCCCTACCTACCCTACTGGTATGTGGAGTTTCCAATATGGAATCAAAGGAAATTGCCATCCGAAAAACGTTCAATGTGTAGATGAAATCCGTCAGTTCGTTGCGGACCAAGGATTGCGTTATTACAACGAGGATATTCATTTTGCGACGTTTGCCACGCCAAACTTCGTCAAAACATTATTACGTAAATAATCAGTCGGAAGCGACAACACAACTTAAATAAACAATTGAGTATGCAAATTTCAGCTAACAAGGTAGTCACGTTAAAATACACGCTATCGAATCATTCAACTGGTGAGCAGATTGAAGAGACAAATGAAACAAATCCACTAGTATTCTTATACGGAGTTGGAGGATTAATTCCTGAGTTCGAAGAGAACTTGGCGGACAAAACGACAGGTGATGCTTTTGATTTTCACATCGTTGCAGTGAATGCGTACGGTGAGCACGATCCTCAACACATGGCAATGATTCCTACGAACATTTTCCATGATGAAGAAGGTAAATTCGACGATCAAATGTTTCACGTTGGTGCCTTGGTTCCAATGAGTGATAACGATGGCAATCAATTGCGTGGTAAAATCGTTGAAGTGGACGAAGAAAATGTGAAAATGGACTTCAATCATCCACTTGCTGGAACGGACTTGCATTTTGCAGGTGAAGTTTTGGAAGTACGCGAGGCTACGGCTGACGAGATTGCACATGGACATGTACAT